>VFSW01001590.1_pt1 | contig 34670 bp, 39 predicted proteins | sample 5358111 | NCBI WGS metagenome assembly VFSW01 (sample SAMN11554181, study PRJNA540505) | mine drainage metagenome | isolation source: sediment from site ElyBrook_90M | place: USA: Ely Copper Mine, Vershire, VT | collected 2017
CGCCAAGCTGTTTGATGACCTCCGCATGATTGCCGGCATGGATCTGCTCAGCCCTGGCGGCGGCGCGAAATAGACTGGCCACCTCACCGTACCCTTCGCTGTCAGCCTTCTGTGCAAATGCCAGGTAGCGTGCGTGTGCATTGCTTTCGCCGTTGAAGGCCGTCTGCATGTTCTGCAGTGTGGTGGTTGCAGCCTGAGCTCCAGCAACAAATGCGCAAAGCGCAAAAGCAACTATTAGCTTCTTCATCCTGCGCCTCAATCCGAGAGTTTCGTAATCCATGCCATCTCCTTTTCATATCCCGGTCTCAAGGCAGGGATACATGCACTGCAATGCACGTTCCATGCCAATCCAGCCCACACGCCAGAGGCGTCAAGGCCGACATTCCGCATAAATGGGGGAAGCATGGATTGAGGATTGGTAGAAAGTATTGGACATGCCGTCAAAAGAATTGGACCGATTCAGCGGTCATGGCGCCGGTTTGCCGCCGGCGCAGCGTGCGGCCCGCTCCTCCAAGCCACAGGCAATCTCTCCGGCAGCGCGCTAAGAGCCGCACAGGAGCAATGAACCCAAAGCAATTGGCGGCACTGCCGGCAACGCTCCGGCGCTGCGCCGTTGTATCGAGGCGTGCGGTCGCATCTCCTGGGTACAAGCATGTTAGGCAAACTGGAATGGACCGCAGCGTGCAAGATTCCACTCGTCGTGACATTCGAATCACTCTTTGCGACATCCTTTGAGGAGGCATGTCGGAACGGCTGGTGAGTTCCGCGGTGCCTGCCCGCAACGTTGACCTGCTTTTTGCAAAGAATGGAGGCATTGTCATCCATGCAAGACTCCTGCCTTGATTGCATCCCTGTTGAGACGATTCCGTGCTCCGCAAGCCCTCGCCAAATCCGGCTCTGGTGCGCACCTGAAGTGATCCTGATGGTGACCAACTTTGCCGATGAACAAACACTGCTCCTGGAGGCTGTCAAACAAGCCAGACGAAGTGCCGCGAAGATCCTTCTTGCCTACGTAACCCGGCCATGCTATCCAGAATTCCGGTCCCACCACTGCGCGCGCTCCATGCGAAGTTCCCCATCCGCACATCGCGCGCAGTTGCTGCTGGAAAAGATGGTCCGACAGCTCCGTTGGGCGGGCATTGCCAGCGAGCCCGTGCTCTTGCAGGGGCTGCCTGCAGAAGAGATCCCTCAGCTCGTCCGGCTGCGCGGCGTCAACCGGGTCATTGTGACGACAAAGATAGATCCCTGTACAAGGGGGATTGCAACGCGCGCGATTGCCGAACAGATCCTGCCGCGCGTCGGCGTGCCTGTTTGCCTGCTCGGCGGATCCCTTCCCGCCGCGTCCCAGTTCGCCGCGCCGCTTGGGCGCGTGACTCTTGCCCTTTCACCGGAGATGAACCGTGCGGTACTGCTCAGTTTTGCATGCCGGTTCGCAGAGCAGCACCATGCACACCTGACGGTCCTTCACGTCTTCCCTCCGAGTGAGGAGATCGCGATTGGGATCGATGAGACCGCGATCTGTAAGCCCTTGCCGCATTTCCTATGGCCCCTACAAGAACCGCAATTGCAATTTCCTTTTGAGACCCGGTTTCGTGAGGGCGAACTGGCGCAGGAAATCCTGACGCAGGCATCCGCATCGGAGCAGGATTTCATCATTCTCGGCACGCCCGGTATCGCTCCCGGCTATCCGTTTGACGGAATGCGTGTGATAAACAGGCTCGTCAACGAGGCCCCCTGTCCAGTGCTGATTCTCGGTAGCGCAATCGCTCATTCAGTTTCTGCAGATCTGCGTCTGCACGCCAATCCGGAATCCGAAAGCAGCGATGGGTCAAGCTCCGTGCAGGCGCGTCCTGAAGCAGACGATGACCTTGGATGTTCCACTTTGGAGACCCTAAAGCGTGAGCCGAGGCAGGCAGCCTTCTTGAAGCGCATTGGAGGATGATTCGGTTCACGCTGAATGCGTCTCCGTCTGCGCAAGGCGGCCCAGATGGCTTGCGGAGAGCGCATTGCAGTCGCACATTGGGCCCACTTACCCCGCCATTCCCCGCGGATCGTGACGTTAATCGTTGGGGGGCGATATGAAAAGCCGCTGCAAGTTGCCCGGGTTTGCGATGCTCACAGGCCTGTGTCTCACGATGTTCTTGGCCTCGCCACTGTTGTGTTTCGCTGCACCACAGGAGTCCGTGAACACGCCAACAACCGCACCGGGCTCCGGCAAGGAAGGCCCGCCAGACGTTCGGCTCAAAGTGGATGTTCCCCTCGTGCGATTGGATGTGCTGGTCACAGATGAGGACGGGAATGTGCTCAGTGGTCTGAAATCCGGCAACTTCCGCATCCTCGACAATGAAGCGGTCCAGACCATTGAAAGCTTTACGCCAACCGCTGCACCGATCACGGTCGTGGTGCTGATGGAGTATAGCGCGGCATCGTACGGCTACTTTGCAAGCAGGGCTGCAGACTGGGGGAATGGATTCCTCGATCACCTTGACGCTCAGGACTGGGTGGCACTTGTCACCTATGACATGCAAACAAAAGTGCGTGTCGACTTTACGCATAGACGTTACGACGTGCGGGACGCGTTCAATACACTGGGCTCGCCACAGTTCAGTGAAGCAAATCTCTACGACGCCTTGATGGACACGTTAGACAAGCTGCAGACGGTTCGCGGCAGAACATCGATCCTGCTTCTCTCGACGGGGATGAACAGCTTCAGCAAATTTACTTTAGATGAAGTTCGCGCGCGCCTGCGAAACACCGATACGGTGATCTTCTGCATAGGCCTGGCCGAGGCGGAATATGTACGCTACAGCGGCTCTGACGTCTCCTACATCCAAGGCAAGCACGCGCTCAGCGCGCTTTCAAAGCAAACCGGAGGCCTCACACTATTTCCCCGATTTGACGCAGAGTTGCCCTCGATCTTCCGCAGTGTGGTCGGGTTCTTGCGCGGCGAATACACGCTGACGTTCCGGCCGCCGAAGCAGAGCCGTGACGGCCTCTATCACCGCCTTAAGGTGCAGGTTGTGGGACCCGACGGCAAGCCTTTGAAGGTCACCGATGACAAAGGTCGGCGACGCAGGATTGAGATCTTTACGCGTGAGGGATACACGGCGCCGCTCGATACAACGCAGTGATGGGCAACCGTGCCGCTCATTGCCTGTTCACGGACAGTCGCAGCCTGAGGAGGAGGATTTTATGAGTGACTTTTTGCGCAAGTGTGTTGCTGCATGTCTCAGCTCTTTATTGGCGCTGCTGCCCGGCGCACCCGCTTCCGCAAAGCCCCAGGCAGCCTCAGTTCCGACCGAGAAGACGTTGCCGCTCCACCAGTATCTGCAGAAGCCGTACGTTGATCTCTTCGAGCTTGCGCCCTCCCTCAACTTCAGTGCCTCGGAGGTCGAAAGTGAGCGGCAGGCGTTGAAGAGTGGAGAGAGCAGCTGCCGCAATAAATTCAAAGAACATGCCAAGACCTATGGCAAGCAGTTGGAGACAGCAAGGAGCGAGCTGAAGAAGGGTGGTACAAAGCTGGAAGATCAGAAGCGGCACATATTCCACTGCAGAATTCAGAATCTGGAGTTGCTCAAAAGCGAGTCTGACGTTCTTTCGGCACAGGCGATTCCAAACGCCTATGACAACCTGAACGCCAAGCTGGACCTGCTCCTCCAATGGCCTGAGCAGAATCGCCTCGCTCTTGCGGAGATCGCGAGCGGCGCACAGAACCAGCGACGCTGGGCGGACGTGAAAGACATCGGCTTCAGGGATATCGCGCCGGGCCAGCGGGACGACATTAAGCGCGGCCAGGAGGCTGTGGATCAGCTGAAGCGTGCCGGAATGTTGCCACCCGAAGTCGAGAACAAGGCAATCCAGCAATATGTAAAGTCCATCGCCGATCGAGTGGCGCAGCACTCTGACTTGAAGGTTCCACTGCACGTGGCCGTGCTTCAGTCACGCGAGATTAATGCGTTCGCGCTGCCCGGCGGATATCTTTACATCGAACGCGGCCTGCTGGAAGCTGCGGACGACGAGGCACAGCTTGCCGGCGTAATTGCCCATGAGATTGCGCATGACACGGCTCGCCACAGCGCCAAGCTGATGAAGCGCGCCACCATTGCCAGCATCTTCTATCAGGCAGCTCAGGTGGCTGCGATTCTGCTCACCGGAGGCATGGCCGGAATCGGGCTCTACTATGCGCTGCAGTATGGATACTATGGCCTTGGCCTGGTGCTGGATCTCAAATTGCTGGGCATCACCCGCGATTATGAACTGGAAGCGGATCAGTTGGGGATTCAATACGCGTGGAATGCTGGATACGACACAACAGGCTTTATTCGCTTCTTTGACAAGATGGCTACGAAGGAAGGTTATGTGAACGGAGTGAGTTGGTTCCGTACTCACCCTCCGTTCTATCAGAGAATGGTGGACGCACAGCGTGAGATCATGTTCCTTCCAAAGCAGAGCGTTCAGACGGTGCAGACATCAGAGTTTGAAGAGATGAAAAGGCAGTTGGCCCCGATTGCGCTGGAGGCGGAAAAGGAAGAGGTTGGCAAGCCTACCCTCCTCATGACAAAGGAAGAGGGCTGCACACCTCCGAAGAAACTCGAATACAAGCCGGGACAGCCCATCGAGAATGTATGCGCATCTCCCTTGCGCGATCCAACGGTGGATCAGGAGTAGAGAGTGGCTCCGCCTGATCCACAGCGGGCTGATACAAAAAGAACGCGCCATTGTTCTCACCTCGCCAGCCGATCTTCACCGACTGACGAGACAACGAACAATGGCGCAGCCAAATGACCCCTGCGCGCTCAAGGCGCGTCAGTGCGAGGCATTAAAGTCCAGGCGCGGACGAATCAGGTAATGCAAGCTTCTGTTCAAGATCGTCAGCCTTCGCCTTTGCCGTTCCATAATCAACAAAGTCGGAGATCGACTCGTGCGCCCGAGTCATCAGATCCAGGTTGGCGCGAACGAGGTCCTTGTAGGCTTTCATCTGAATCTGTGACTTGTTGTCATTCAAGTGTTCGATGGTTCTGGTTAGATGCGCCGCCATGTCCCTCAAGAGTGGATCGATCCCGTCAATAGCCTGCTGCTGCCAGGGTGAACCCTCGGCACGCAAGCTGCTGAGATTATTGAAATCGCTGAGCAGGTTGTTGGCATGCTCTTTGATGAGATTCAGTTGCCTGGCATGAGATTCCCATGACATCGGCGATCTCGCGTAGGCTTCCAGCGTTGCAGCATCGTCCTGGGCCAGAGCAGCGTGTGATCTGACTTCCTGCAGCGCACTCATGATGGCTTCGGAATCCTTGGCTTGTGCTGTTCCCAGCACGGGAATCGACAGGAGAAATACAAAAAATGCCGCTCTCCTGGCGACGGTAATCAGTGGATGTGCTTTCATGATTTCCTCCTTCTTGATTTGCTTCCGGACCCTGCCCCTGGGTCGCGCAATCTAGGGTTCTGCGTGGGGCGGATTGCGAGCTGCGTCAGCGCAAAAAAGTAGCCGCGCAGAAGGGGTTTCTTAACCGCCCGCTATAGACGCGAGCCTGCAGCAGCCCTTGCCCGGACCGAAACGACCGGACGAGCCCTGCACTCCTTCCTAATGCACGCGCGTTGCCAGTTGCCTTCGGCTTAAAGCCTGTCGATGCTTCACGCCCTTGTCTTCTCTCGGTTGCGCGTCAAGATTCTGGGACATCCGCGTAAGAACTTATCGACAACAGGAGACATTTCCAGGTGGACAGGTCATTCTGAGGGCATGAATTGCCACCGCGCATTTCTTCACGGACGCAGCGAGGCCGTGCTCGACGACGTTACAGGCGCTGGAGGATGCACCATCGCAGGCATGGCGAAGTCGCCGATCGTCTTCACGGGCAGAATCATACGCAGAGAGTTCAGGATGGACAGCAGATCGATGAACTCCTGCAGAATGGCTCCTTCGATGGGAGCGAGCAGGCCGAGAGCGCCGGCTCCCATGCCGATCATGCTCAGCAGCATGCCGCCCACCGCGCTGGTCACGGCGATGCGCCGCATGCGCGTGCCGATGTGGATCAGTTCATCCACGCTGGCGAGGGAAGATTGCAGAATGACCGCCCCTGCTGCCTCCGAGGTTATGTCGCTGTTGACTCCAAGAGCGACGCCTACGGTGGCATTCATCATGGCGGGCGCGTCATTGATACCGTCACCAAGGTAGAGCGTCTTCTGCTTGCGCGTAAGATCCCGGACGATAGCTACTTTTTCCTCGGGACTCTTGCCACCATGGACGTTGGTGATCCCCATTCCCTGCGCAAACAGCGCAACTTCGGCCTGTCGATCTCCAGAGAGCAGCACGATTTGTTTGATTCCGTGATGGGACTCGACATGGCTCAGAAACGGCTTGCTTTCCCTGCGCGGCTGGTCGTGGAAGCGCATCACTCCGCCGAGTTGTCCGTTCACCAGTACGACACATTCAAGTCCTGGCTGCACCTCCGCAAGTTGATGCTGCATCGATTCCTGGATCCTGCCCCGACCAGTCAGCAGGATACTCAGCCCGTCAAGATCACCCGCAAGCCCGTGGCCAGGCGCTTCAGAAACCGTCTTGGGGCTGATGAGAGGGATCCCCTCCTCTTCCGCCGCTTTAAGCACTGCGGAGCTGAGCGGATGCTTCGAGTATTTTTCCAGGCTGGCGGCCCACTGAATCAGGCTCCGCCGCGTCCATCGGCCAGAGGCAACCACCTCTTTGAGGCTCGGCTGACCGTAGGTCAGGGTCCCTGTCTTGTCCACAATCAATGTCGTACAGGTGCCCAGCTTCTCCAGGATCGAAGGATCTTTAATGACGATGCCACGCCGCGCGGCTACAGATACGGCGCCGATGATTGCGACGGGGATCGCGAGCAGCAGAGGACACGGAGTGGCAATCACCAGCACAGCAAGAAAGCGCACGGGATCACCCGAAAGCCCCCAGCTCAACAATGCGATCACAATCGCGGTGGGAGTGTACCAGATGCCCAGCCGTTCGCCCAGGCGACGAATCCGTGGGCGATTTTCTTCCGATGCGTGCAGTACCTCAACAATCTTTGCGTATCGCGAATCACTGGCAACACTCTTCGCCTCAATCGTCAGCGCAGAATCGCCATTGATCGATCCGGAGAGAACGGTTGCGCCTGGGGCCTTCGCGATCAAAAAAGGTTCCCCAGTGAGGTAAGACTCATCCATCGTTCCCAGCCCGACCCGTACCACTCCATCCACGGGGCAAAGTTCATGCGGATAGATCGATAGCTTATCGCCTACGGCAACTTCCTCGATGGAAACATCGGATTGGCGATCTTCCGATTCGATTCGATGGGCAATTTGCGGCATGCGGCGCGACAGCGCACGAAGGACCGTAGATGCGCGACGTGTCGAAAACTCCTCCAGCGCCTTGCCACCCGAGAGCATCAGGATCACGATGGCAGCAACCCAATACTGCCGGAGCACGATTGCGCTGACAACGGAAAGGATTGCCAGAATGTCAACGCTCATGTTGCCCACGGCGATCTGCGCGACGAGCTCGACACACAGCGGCAACCCCGTGACCACAATCGCGCCCAACAGCACCATCTGCGCCAAACGGGGGTCGCCCAGCATGTAAGCGCCAACTCCCGCTGCAGCCATGCCAGCAAGAATGACAACAGCAACCAGGGCGTGAGAGGGAGATCGAGCCAGCGTACGGAGCTTTAAGAAATGGCCGTTCATTCGATCCAAACCATTCAAGTCATGCCGACTTGCCTGCTGCCATTGGGTAAGCGGAACGCCGCACGGTGCCTGGTTCCTTTGTGGGAATTCTGAGCGGCAACTTGCCTGGCCCGTAATCCACAAGCCGAGGCTCGAGGATCAGCCCATCGGCTGTCCAGCGCCGCAGCCTGAAGACGCGAGAACAGGAGGCGCAAAGCCACACATATCTGGTTGGTACACAGAGAGTCGGAAACCCCCACTCGCTCCGCGCGATGCGCTCCTCTGGAGGCACTTCGAGTTCCAGCATGCGCACCGTCCCACCATGCATCTCTTGCATGACGGCGCGGCATTCCGGATTGGCACAGTTCATTGCACTCTCCAGACAGTAGCGGCGTTTTCTGGCTGCGGGCCGCTGGTCCCCTTTGGCGTAAAGACGTGCACCCTCACAGATGTGTACTGAAGAAGCTCAACCGCCTTCAGATTGGTCGCGATACACATCGTCGGCTTCACGACGACATGAAGGACCAAGCACACGATGGGCCATCTTCGTTTGCAACATTTGACGCAGCCACTGTGCAATCCGCGCGGCTCACCGGCCACGATGAGCAGTGTGTCAAAAGATTGCGACGCACCCGTCAAAAAACATGGCGATCCCAAACGGAATTTGCAGCTCGCTTGCGACCAAGAAGTTCGGCTGATCCGTTTTTGGCATCAACCATGGCCCAGACGGACGATACTGGCTTGACGATCTGGTCTTTTGTGCCCACAGCCCGCATTCAACCAGAGCCATTCAGGACGCGATGCGACGCGGTGCAACTCACGCTGCTTTGCTCCCAGGGACCGCGCAGATCAGGCATTTCCGCACCAGCCCAGAGATACCGGCAAGATCAGCCTTGCAGACCTGCCCGACCAGGCTACACACTTGCATGGAGGTGGAATTCAATGCAATGCAGCTTGCTCTCTCGGGTCGCGCGGAGCACGTTTCTTTTTGCCGCAATCGCGCTTCCGTCGTGTGCCGCCGCGCCCACGCAACATAGCTTCGCTGTCTCTGGAAAGCAGTTTCTGCTCGATGGCAAGCCGTACCAGATCATCTCCGGTGAGATGCATTACACCCGCATTCCGCGCGCATACTGGCGTGATCGACTGCGCAAGGCGCGCGCCATGGGCCTGAACACGGTTACGACCTACGTCTTCTGGAACGTGCATGAGCCGCGCCCTGGAGTCTACGACTTCACAGGACAGAACGATGTTGCGGAGTACATTCGAGAAGCGCAGCAGGAGGGCCTTCATGTGATCCTGCGCCCCGGTCCGTATGTTTGTGCGGAATGGGATCTCGGGGGCTACCCGTCCTGGCTTCTCAAGGACCGCAGCCTGGTCCTGCGCAGCAACGACCCGAAATACATCGCCGCCATGCAGACCTGGTTTGCCCGGCTTGGCAAAGAGATTGAGCCTCTGCTTCTGCGGAACGGCGGTCCCATCATCGCCGTCCAGGTTGAAAATGAATACGGCTCCTTTGGAGATGATCATGCCTATATGCAAGCCGTGAAAGCTGCGCTGGAAAAAAGCGGCATGGGCGCGGATGTCCTCTACACCGCCGATGGTCCTGACCTCATTGCGAAAGGCTCGCTCCCCGAGTTGCCTGCCGTCATCAACTTTGGCACCGGCGAGGCAGTGAAGAGCTTTGCTCTGCTCGAGTCGCAGAGGCCGGATGGTCCAGACATGAGCGGCGAATATTGGGCGGGATGGTTTGACCATTGGGGCGAAAAGCATCATCAGACCGATGGAGCACGCGAAGCACAGGAACTCGAATGGATGCTGCGGCGCGGCTATTCCGTTAGCATGTACATGTTTCATGGCGGAACGAGCTTCGGCTGGATGAATGGAGCGAACAGCAACGGCAAGAACTACCAGCCGGACACAACCAGTTATGACTACGACGCGCCCCTCGATGAGCAGGGCACGCCCAGGCAGAAGTACTTTGCCTTTCGCGACGTGATTGCGCGTGTCACCGGCCAGCGTCCGCCGGCATTGCTACAGCCAATTCCACTTGCCGCATTTCCGATCGGCCCGCCGGTGGAAACCGCGTCGTTGTGGCGCAATCTGCCTGAGCCTGTCGAATCCAGCACCCTGCTGACCATGGAAGACATGAACCAGTCCTACGGCTATGTGCTCTATCGCACCCGTCTGGAAAAGGGCGACGGGGGGGAACTGGTTCTGGATGGCCTGCACGATTATGCGCAGATCTATATTGACCAGAACCTTGTCGGCACATTGGATCGCAGGCTCAACACTTCGAGCCTTATGCTCCCGATCCTGCAAAAGTCCGGCACTCTCGACATACTGGTCGAAAATAGCGGGCGCGTGAACTTCACGCGCGTACTCCGCAGCGAACGAAAGGGACTCACCGGGCGTGTCACCCTCGCCGGGAAGGAACCCGCGCACTGGAAAATTTATTCTCTCCCCATGGCCGACGTCGACAAGCTGCACTTTCTCCTCGAGCCCTGCACAGGGCCGTGCTTCTATCGCACGCAGATGAGCGTCAACAGCTCGGCCGATACTTATCTCGATACTCGCAGCCTACACATAGGAGAGATGTGTCTCAAGAACCGCCCCCTGTGCCGGTTCTGGTGGATCGGTCCGCAATACTCTCTGTACGCACCGGGGCCCTGGTTGCATCAGGGACCGAACTCAATCATCTTTTTTGACCTGATGGGCGTCTCAACTGATCAAGTCAAAAGCGTGAAAGGCCCCATCCTTGCCGGTTCCACTGAACGACAGAATTGAGATGCAGGTTACCCTTACCTCCACCCCAAGGTGATCAAAATGCAGCTTGCGCCTCCCTTCGACGAGGTTCCGCAGTGTCATGCCGTCCGCCGAAACACTCTGAAGGTCGATTCGCTTGAGAATGGCGAGGCGCATGCTTCTCATATCCAACCACCACCCGGTGCGGAGGTGTCGGTCAAGGTCGCGAAGCGCCGCGCTAGCGGTCGAAGCGATGCGGAGAGCCTTGACGGACACCGGAGCGGAGGGTTCAGGGTCCATGATTTCGAGTGCCTCCGCTTGCTGCGGCAAGTCAGCTCATGAGAGGCCAGCGCGGAGTTCAGGTTGTTGGGCGCCATGTTCGCTGATTCTGCTTGCAGAAGGCGTTTTTCCGCTTCTGCGGACATACCTCTCAGGTGCAGTCGCACCAGGTACCTGTCCCACATTCTTGCGCAGAGCCGAATTAAGCAACGACGAAATACCCATAACCTTCTTGAATTACCCCGCAAAACGCCATCGACCCGGACTTGCTGGAACCCCACTGGATGCCCGAATGTTGGTCCCTCCTACTGGTGCAGGCCTGGCGAATCTGTATTGATGCTTCCTGTCGCCAGTTCCAGCGACAAGGCCGCAATCGACTCCGAGCGTTGCGCCTGATACAAGAGCGACTGGCTGGTGCGAAGACCGGCCTCGGCTTCCAGAACGAAGTTGATCACGCTGCGGCCAACTTCATACTTGGTCTGCTCATTCTTCAGAATCTCCTGAGCCTGTGTAACGGAGTCCTGCATGGCTTTCACCCGCGCCCTTGCGCTTTCGAGATCGGCGTAGGAGGTTTGCACCTCTCGCATGACGTTCAGCTTGGTCTTCTGTTCGGCAAACCGCGCCTGGTCGGTCTGCGCCGCTGCGGCCTTGATCTCGCCGCGGCGCCGGCCGCCGTCAAACAGAGGCATGCCTATGTGCAATCCAACGGTCCAGTCATTCGCTGCGCTCGTAGTGGCGAAGTTGGGCAAAGAGAGGCTGGGCAACATACGGCCAATGAGGGTAGCGAATCCCACTGGATTGACTCCGCCGTACTCGATGGCTGCAGCCTGAAAGTCGATGCGGGGCCAATAGGAACGACGAACGGCTTTTTCCTGATTGCTCGCGGATTGAGTATCGAAGATTGCCGCCTTCACGTCTGGCCGCTCCGCCAGAGCATCCTTCACCAACTGCGGCTGATCCCCCATTGCCGGTGGTGCGGCAGCAGTTGCGGCAGAATACACAAGAGTCGGGAGTCTTCCCTCATAGCCCATGGCCGCCGCGAGCGAGCTAAGCGTGGCCTGGCGGCCGGATTCAAGCGTGGCCGAATCGCTTTCAATCTCGGCAATCTGCGTCTGGATCTTGAATGCATCGACGGGCACAGCGCGCCCTGCCTTCACAAGCTCGTTGGTACGGTCAAGCAGTGACTGCAGGCTTTTGAGCGTATCGTCATCGGCTTGCAGCAGATCCTGATACGTGAGCGTTTGCAAATAGAGTTCCGCAACCTGATAGATGGCTTCCTGCCTCTGACGGTCGGTGAGAACCCGCGAGGCCGAAAGGCGCTGGCGCGACGCCGAGAGTTGCAGCGAAGTCTGCTGAAAGTCCCAGGCGAGCATCTTCAGGTTTGCACTGGCCGAATAGGTCGTCTGGGCAAAGCGCAGAACGGAGGGCTCCGTGCCGCCTGGATAGCCATGCGCGAGACGGCTGCGGTCGAAGTCTCCAGCAACATCGAGTTGCGGCAATAGCCCAGAACGCGCCGTCGTCACATTGCCCTGGCGCTTTGCCGTTTCGGCAACAGCCGACTGCAAATCCGGACTGTGCTGCAATGCGTACTCAACGGCCTGTACGAGAGTGAGTTGAGTTTGCATGGGAGGCTGCTGTTGCGCCCTTGGCAGAACGGGGCCGATCAGAATAAAGATTGCGAGCAAATTTCTAATGGTCATTTCGCTGCCAGAGCCTCCGTATCGCCAGTCACCGGTTCAACCTCGCGCAGGTGAAAGTTCTCAGGTAAACCGTGGCCAGGCATCTTTTCGTACATCATGAAGTAAGCAACAGGAATGACGAGCAGGCTGAATAGGGTGGAAGCAAAGAGCCCGAAGATCAACGACCACGCGAGACCTGCGAAGACGGAGTCTTTGGTGATGGGCCATGCGCCCAGCATGGCAGCTCCCGAGGTAAGAAGAATGGGGCGCAAACGCACGGAGCAGCTCTCGATGAGGGCCTGAATCAGTGTGCGCCCGCGCGCCAGGGCGATGTGCACAAAGTCCACGATGATAATGGAGTTTCTGGTGACGATCCCGGCGAGCGCGATCATGCCGATCATCGCGGGCGAGCTGAAGAACAGCGGATCAGCAAACCCACCTACCTGCCGCACGCCAAGGTGGTTCAGCAGCCAGAATCCCGGCATCACGCCAATCACCATCAGCGGAATGGCCATCATGATGACGATGGGCAAACGGAAGGAGCCGGTCTGCTGACTGAGCAGGATGTAGATCGCGAGCAAGGCGCCCAGGAAACCGATTCCCAGATCGCGGAAGATGTGTAGGGTGAGGCGCATCTCTCCCTCGTCCCACCAATTCACAGTGACGCCGTCCGGGACCGCCCATACAATGCCACCGCCCTTCTTGAACAGCGTTCTCGAATTCAGCGGCCGCGGTGTCGCATTCCATTCCGGATGGCCTGCTGCTGCCAGTTGCTCTGGAGTTCGCTGGTCGGCGCGAATATCAAGGATGGTCTCGACAGGGGGGCGGCCGGCCATCTCGGCGGTCACATATACGACGCGCTCCAGGTTGCGGTGATAAATGGTCTTGTTCTCGATCGTCTGCTGCCAGCTTCCCAACTGCGACATGGGAACGAGGTTTCCCTTCTGGCCGCGCACATAGATGCTTGAGAGATCAGCCGTGCTGGAGCGATCAGCGCGTTCCGGCCAAAGAACAATCGGCAGCGGATTGCGCTCAGTGGGGATTGCAACCGTCCCGGCAGTTGCGCCGGATAGCGCCAGGCTTACCGTTCGATTGATGTCGTCCGTGGCTACGCCATTCAATGCGGCCTTGGCCTTGTCCACGGTAAAGACCTGCTTCTCCTGGTTCTCCTCGACCGTATCGTCCAGATCGACGATACCGGGCTCCTGCTGCATTCTGTGCTTGACGATTTCCGCGTCGCGGATCAGATCTTCATAGCTATTGCCAGGTTGAGCATAGACCGCGGCTACCACAGTGGACATCACCGGCGGGCCGGCTGGCAGTTCAACAACCTTGAGCTTCACCCCATCACGCTGCGCAATTGCATTTAAATCATTGCGCAATCGCAGCGCAATTTCGTGGCTGCCTTGAGTCCGGTCCGTCTTGTGAATCAGGTTGACGCGAATGTCGCCCTTGTCCGGTGACTGGCGAAGAAAATAGCGGCGCGACATGCCGTTGAAATCGAAGGGCGAGGCGGTTCCCACATAGGACTCGAAGTCCGTGACCTCGGGAACTGTGCGGAGGTAATCGTCAAAGTCGCGCGCCGCCGCATCGGTCCGTTCCAGACTGGTCCCCGTAGGCATGTCCAGCACAAGAAGCAGTTCGTCCTTATTGTCGAAAGGCAGCTGCTTGGGCTTGACGCGCCGCGTGCCGACCAGCATCAGGCTGCCTATGAAGGCAAGCACGATCGCGCCAATGAAGATGATGCGGTTCCTGCGCCGCGTGAGCAGCGGCTCCAGCAGCGGGCGAAAGATGCGATAGGTCCACATCTCTTTTACGTCGGCTTCAGTCTTCTGTTCGTGGCGGACTTTGCCGTCCTTGCCGGGCTGGTAGCGTCGGCGCATTACCCAATAGGCAAGCCAGGGCGTGATGGTGAAGGAGACGACCATGGACATCAGCATGGTCATCGGCACATTGACCGCCATGGGGCGCAGGTAATCGTGCATCTCCTCGGTAACAAAGAAGAGCGGCGAAAACGAAATCATGACGGCGATGGTTGCGGCAATCAGCGGAGGCCGTACCTCATTGACCGCCTCAAGGACAATTTGCCGCGTTGCTTTGCCCGCCATGCGGAAGTGACGATGGATGTTTTCGACATCGACAATTGGATCGTCTACCAGCAGGCCCAGCGCAACAGTCAGGGCGAACAGAGTCACGCGATTGATCGAGAACCCGAAGAGGTAGTTTGCCGCCAGGGTGAATCCAAAGACGCAGGGGACGGCAACTGCGACCACCATGGCGTCTCCGAAACCAAGGCCGATGGTCAAGAGAGCGATGACCACAATAATGCCAACAACCAAACCTTCCACAAGCTCGTTGACCTTGTCATCCGCGGTAATGCCGTAGTTGCGGGTGACAGCCACGTTGACGTCGCTGGGCAGAACCTCGCGTTTGATCTCGTCCATCTTGGCCAGCACGGCACGCGCCACGGTGACATTATTCGTCCCCTTCTGCTTGGCGATGGCAATGGTAACGGCAGGCTGCTCAAAGAGAAGAGGCTGGTTCGTGCTCCTTGCGCCACCGACCCATGTACCCGCTGAACCGGCGTGTTTGTTCACGTTCCATGCGGAGCCCTGGCTGAATCGAACGTAATCTGTGACTTCGCCAGGCCCGTCCGTCACCTCTGCAACATCGCGAAGGTACACGGGACGCTCGCCCGAAGTTCCCACCACGCAGGAGGCTACATCGGAGGCGCTCGCGAAGAATTTTCCCGTCTCTACGTGTATGTCGCGATCGCCGCGCGTGAATGATCCAGATTGCAGGTTGCTGTCCGCACCAGCCAATGCCCGGTACACATCCAGAGGAGAGAGGTGGACGCCCGCCATCTGCACCGGATCGAGCCGTACCAACACTTCGCGAGGACGGCCGCCGGTGATGAAACTGATGCCTGCGTTGGGTACAGCCTGAAGGCGGTTCTGAACCTCTTCCGCCATGCGCCGCAGCTCGTAGTCGTCACGCTGCGGGCTGGTGAGCGTGAAGGTCACGATCGGGACATCGTCCGTTTCCCGCGGCTTGACGACGTAGCCCGTGACGCCCTCGGGAATCTTGTCGGCATTCTGATCGAGCCATTTGCGCAATTTCACCAGGCTGCGTTCGCGGTCCTGGCCCACATAGAAACGAACGGTGACAATGCTCTGTCCCGGCATCGATCGCGAATAGACATATTCGACGCCGTCAATCTGATAGAGGTAGCGTTCGATGGGCGTCGAGATCAGCTTTTCAACTTCTTCCGCCGAATGCCCCGGATAGGAGAGGAAGATGTCTGCGTTGGGAACGACGATCTGCGGCTCTTCTTCGCGCGGCGTCACCATCAAGGCCGCGCCGCCGGCGATGAGCGCCAATAGGATCAGCACGATCGACAGATGCGATTCCAGAAACGTTCGGACGATGCGGATCGTCACGCCTTCACTGCCATGTTTCACGGCTGCAGCTCCTTCCGTGGAGTGAGCGAGACCTTTTCGCCGGGGACACGGCCGCTCAGAATCTCTCCCTGGCCGCCCACCTGACGGCCCGTCTGCACCGAGCGGCGCCGCAGTACACCGGAGTCATTCACATCGACCATCGCGAGTTGGCCGATGCGGAGAACCGCAGACTGCGGAATCATGATCTGTTTCCGATCGCCCACAGGAAGCAGCATCCGGCCAAAGAGACCGGGAAAAACATTCTGCGCATACGGAAGTGCAATGCGGGCAGTGATGGTGCGGCTGGAAGAATCGGCGGAGGGGACGATCTCCACCAGGCGGCCTTCCATTTGCCGATCGAGCGAGCCAAGGCGGACCGTGTAGGCTTTGCCAATGCGAAGCCCCCCGGCCTGCTCTTCCGGTACGGCAGCCTCCAGCCAGAGCTTGCCATTCTCGTAAAGCGTGATGAGCGGTTTGCCTGGAGCGGCCATGTCGCCTACATCGGAGAGCTTGTCGACAACGATCCCGTCGTAGGGGCTGCGAATGACGGCATACCCCGTCGTGATCTCGGAGTCATGCTGGGCCTGTTCGAATGCGGCAACGTCAGCGGTCGACGTTCTCAGCCGCAGCGTCGTCTCGTCAAACTCCGACTTCGGGATGACCTGCTTTTCATAGAGAGCCTTATCCCGCGTATAGTCGCTCTGCGCCAGGTCCCGGGTTGCTTCGGCGCGGCGTAGTGCTTCCTGGGCCTGTTGGCGTCTCGCGCGCAGATCGCGATCGTCCAGCCTGACCAGCAGATCCCCCTTGCGCACGTGCTGGCCAGCGTTCACGGGCAGTTCGACGATATTCGCAGTCACGCGGGCCGAGATGGTGGTTTTGATCTGGGGCTGCACAGTGCCGACAGCTTCGGAGATCTGTGGCTCGCTGACTGCGGACACGGTAAAGAACTGTACGCCGGAAACAGAGGTCTCCGCCGCCGTCACTTTGCCGGGATGAATCGTGCCTCTGTGGAAAGCCCCGCCCAGCCAGACCATCATGAAGATGATGAGCAGAATCGGTACGCCCCATTTCAAACCATCACGAAGAACTTTGTTCATCTCTGCCGCCTCATACCCGGTGAAAGGAGCGCCCCGGCTTGCGCGGGGACACCCCTTCGCTCTCTGCTATTTTTTCTCTGTCATCGCTTCAAAAACAGGCTCGGCATCGCCGACGATCTTGGTCGCCAATGCGAAGCGCACGATGCGGACGGTTTCCAGCACCTTCTCCGGCGCAATACCCTGCATCTTTGCTTTGTTGGCCATCGCCTGAATGCACGCCTTACTGCTGGCTGCGAGCGCTGAAGCCAGATAGATCAGCGTGCGTGTTTCTTCGTCGAGCGCGCCATCGGCAGGCATGGCATAACCGCGCGAACGCAGGTGCTCATACAGCAGGCCTTCGTCCACAGCTACTGCCTTCTCAATGGCCGATGGAATCGACCCCATGGTCTTGCGCATCATGCCGAAGACCTGCTCAACCGTTGGTTTTTGTTCCGGATTCATCTGCTTCTCCTCTTCTGATCTGTCAATTCGTCGTTTGCTTCATAGATAGAAGGCCAAGCAACGATGGTTTGTTACACACAAACATCACTTTTCACAAAATACTTGTTCAACCTCTGACGATGAGATAGTTCCATGACAGATAGATTCCGATAAAGAGGAACAATATTCCCGTGAGTCTCCGCGCCCACACCTCTACGGAGGACAGCTTGTCGAATACTCTGGATATGGATTCGGCTCCAGAGGCGGTGACCACAGCAAAGGCAAATGCGGGCAGCGCAGTGCCGAGTCCATAGAGAGCCGGCAAAAGAATCGAAGATCGCGAGGACATCGCGAGCGGAATCAGGCTGCCAAAGAACAACGCGGCAGAGATCGGGCAGAAGGAAAGTGCGAACAATGCGCCCAGCAGAAATGCTCCTCCAAAGTTCTTTGCCAGCCGTTCACTGATTCTGGAGCTGGCGGAGATGCCCATTTGGGGCAGACGCATGAGCCCGACCAGGAACATGCCCGCCAGGATAAGAATCGGGCCGAGCAACTGATTGACGTACTTTTGCAGAAACATTGACAGCTGCGGAATGGTGAGCAAGCTGCTCACCAGAAGAGCGGCAATGACCACGTACGCAATGGCTCTCCCCACTGAGTACAACAGCCCGCTCATCAGCATGAATCCCGGGCGCGATACCGATCTGGCAACATAAGAAACGGCTGCGATGTTGGTGGCAAGCGGGCAAGGGCTGATCGAGGTCAGAATCCCAAGCCACACGGCAGTCGTAACGGCAATCCAAAATGTGGCCATTTCAACTTGCTCCCAGGTAGGCGCGTACTTCCGCCTGAACATAGTTTCTAAGTGCCGCGTCGTCCTGCTGGATTTGCCACGCCTGATCGAGATTCTTGTATGCGACAGGTCTGCCCGCCGCGACCTTTACCAGAACCAACGAACTCCAATAGACCTGATACTCGGACGCGAAGTGTCGATTGGCCGCGTCTTCGATGTCCACGGCCCGCCACTGGATCAAACCACTCCGCCTCGCGGCCGGGAATCCATCCGAGATGGCGCGCTCGGAAACTGTCTCAAGATGACGGCAGGACGGACATTGACGATGCCCGTGAAAGAAATAGGCGACCACGCGGGTGTTTTCTGGAAGTGAACCTGCATCCAGGGTATTTGGCGCAGAATCGGTGACCGTTTTGCCGGCGCTCTGCTCCACCTGAGCAGCTTTGTGACCGACCAGATCGCGGACGAAATAGAAGATGCACGCCGCAACAAACAGCAACAACGTCACTCTGAATAATGTCTTCGCGTTCATTGCACACCCCATTCAGTCAACGGCATGACTTCAGAGTTGGTCTGCAAAATCGGCTGCGGGAGCATACCCCAGAGCACTTCTTCCGCCGGGCGCGTCGAGTCAGCTGCGCCGAAAATCCGCCGGCCAGTTTGAACGGCCACATCTTCGATGGTTCCGCGATCTGCCATTACTCCGAGCGCGCGCAGGGTCACAAGGAAGTCGCGGTGGCGGCGCGCCTGGCGGTACTCCGGTTCGCGCAGTGGGTGCGGCAAGACCTTCTCCGCCAGATCAAAATCGAAATCAACCAGCAGGGTTCCATGCACAAGCAGAGACTTCCACCGTCTTGCCTGCGCGTTACCGGAGATCTTCCGGCCCGCGACCGCAACATCGCAGGTACCCTGCACTGCGCCGGCCACGCCACAGGCTTCAAGCAAAGCGCAAATCAGATCCGTGCCCTGACGAAAGCCCGCCATCAGGTCAAGACGATCGGGCGCGGGCGTTACCAGCGAATAGTTCAGCACTCCGCCGGTCTGGAGCACTGTGCCGCCGCCGGTACACCGCTTGAGCACTTCCACGCCAAGTTGCGCGCAGGCTTCGGAGTTCACGGCATCTTCTGCACGCTCGCTTGATCCCATCACAACGGCTGCCGGACCGCCCCACCAGAAGCGCAGCAGACGCCTCCCGGTGGAGAAGGCGGATCGCGCCATACTCTCGTCGAACGCGATATTTTCGGCCACGGTAGGAGCCGACCAGCACAGGACATCCATTACTTTGCCGCCTGCATTGCAACAAACTTCCGATATTCGGCCAGCAGAGCATTCCTATATCCGTCCTGCTCTTCTGCTGCTATCGGGTGATAGATTTTGACCAGATCCAGCAGTGCGGTTGCTTCGTTGCCGTTTGCTGTCGCCGATTGCTCGGCATATTGCGCAAAGATCAGAGGTAACCCCGGAATATCAACCGTCTTGCCTCCAATCGTGAGCTTTCCGCCCGGCAGTGGACTCGAACATGCGCAATGCCCTCGCCCTGGTTCAGACTCCACGTTCTCGACGCCGTCGGGCGCAGACGATGCCAGCACCGAATCGACTTCGGCAGCAATCCGCTCGGCTACGGCCCACACCGCCTCGGTATCCTCCTCGGTCAACGCGCGGGTCGAGCAGTGGCAGCCATTGTTCGTGCTTTTCAAGATCTCAGGCACCACGAGCGAAACGCTTACCGGCCCGCTGTGCTTCTCCGTGCCCCATTTGGCGCAGTGCTTGTCGCATCCGTCGATGGTGATCGTCGGATGGGTCCGCGCGAAGTTGCGCTCTCCTTCGTTGCCGGCGAGAAACAGCGGCAGGCAAAGCGTCACGGTTTTGTCCGGTCGCAGCAGTTCGAGAACTCGCCGTGCCGCCAGCCGCGAAATGGTGCCTTCGGGAAGAGCCTCGCCGCTGCAGGAGATGATGCCCACCTTGGTTGTGTTCGTGCTCATAATGCTGCACTCTCCTGTTCCTGCAGGTTCGCCGCCTCGCAGGTGATGCTATCGGCAATCGCCTGCGTGATCTTCCAGCCGTCCTCTGTAAGCGCTGTCGCAGTGCCGGGCTTGGCGCCGCGGAAGTTGCGGAACGCCTCGGCTACCTGAATCGCATTTGCCACGCGTCCGCCGGCAATCTCCACATTCTTCTGGGCGCAGGCCTTCGCGCATCCGTCGATGGTGATGCAGCGATGGCTCTTGACGGCCTCTACCGCTTCGTGATCGCCCTTGACCAGCAGCGCCAGGCAGAGCGTGGCTGTGTTCTCAGGGGCCATCTCATCCGTCACCATGTACGTGGCCTCGCGCCCGATCAACCCATGCACCTTCCCGATCCCGCTGCAGGGTATGACCAATACATCTCCTGCTTTCAATGTCTGTGCCATCCGTCTGTTCCTCTCACGCTTCTTCTGCCTTATGCTTCACAGCCGATGCATAGGCAGCTCCGTCCAGCAATAAGTCAACATCTTGCTTCCAATCAGCCAGCCTCACTTCCACGATCCATCCCTTCCCGTAGGGGTCTTCGTTAATCAGAGCGGGATTGGAGATGACTTGCGGATTCACGGCGACGACGGTGCCTGCAACCGGGGCCACGACTTCAAACACCGCCTTGGACGATTCAAGCGTGCCCAACTCGCCGAACTGCTCAACCGCCAGATCCATTGCCGGCGCATCGACGAAATTGATATCGGTCAGGCTCTGCTGCATGTAGTCGGAGATTCCCACGCGCGCCACGTCGCCCAGCGGCCGTACCCAGACATCGTTCTCATTGAACCAGTAGTCCGCAGCCGGAATGCGAAACTCGAACTTGTCGTGCGTTACGATCAAGTACTCCCCGGGCGGCGGAAATTCCGTCGACGGAGCAGCAGACGGCATGGTCGAAGCCGGGGCAGTTAAACTCTGCACCAGACCATCGACGATGGTTTGTGCCAGCGCCACACCGTTAGCTCCCAGGTTGAGCGTCGGCTCCAGCGTCAACCCGGAAGACTTCAGCGCGTCCGCAACCAATACCTTGCGATCGATCTTGAGATCCAGACTCTCCGCGAGCTTGCTGGCGCACCGCGTCGAGCAGCCGTCGACCACGATCAGTGGATTTTCGGCGAGCACCTCTTTGTAGCGTGCCCGCGAGCGATTCAGCAGCACCGGGCAGACGATCTCGCTGCCGGCAGTGTCCGCCATGCGGATCGCCACCTCGCGCGTGATAGATCCTTCGGGTTTATCGAGCCCGGTGCAGGCTAGAATCGCGCTGTTCATTGCACACTCTCCTGCTCGCGTATCTGCTTGATCTGCGCTATGGTTGCCTGCTTGTCAGGAAACGAGAGCGCATCCGGGCCACAGGTCTTCGAGCAGGCTCGGCAAAAGACTACGCAGTTGTTTGGGTTGGCGACGACGAGTCTTCGGTCGCTCTCGCGCTGCTCGAAGACGCGATGCGGGCAGAAGGTGGCGCACTCCATGCAGAACGTGCACTTCTCGTAGTCGATCGTCGGATGCCATGAGATCTTGTCCCGAGGAACGCCCATGAATGTCGATTTAGACATCGCTTTTCTCCTCCATCTCGCGCAGCTTTGCCGACACCTTTTCGATGGCCTCATCGGTGGTTAGATCGCGAATGTCCAGCGGCGTCATATCGCGCTTCACGTCCATCCCTTTTGCGGCAAAGGCGTCGCGGAACATCTTGTATTGCATGTTGGGAGCGCAGGCGGCGATTACGACGGGACGCTTGGCCTCGAGAAAATCGCCAAGGAAGCGGTCGCCATCAACTTCGCACAACTGGGGATGGATCGCGCCGTACTCTACGGGGAGTTCCACGCGCGCTCGGTTGATGAAATCCCAGATGTCCATCTTTTCAAAGCCGGGACACTTGCCCGTACATACACACATCAGTAGACCTGGAAGCTGTTCTGCCATTTAGTTGCCCCCTTCCGCCAGCAGCATTTCGCGAATCTCCTCCGGAGCCGGCACGCGCCCAGCCGACTTCACTTTCCCATTGATGGCCAGACCCGGAGTCATCAGAATCTGAAACTTGAGAATCTCCTTGATCTCTGTCACCTTCTCGATCTCCGCCTGCAGGCCAAGTCCTTGAACGGCCTTCTCGGCGTTGGCGGTGAGCTGCTGGCAGCGCGCACAGCCCGTTCCTAAAATCTGAATCTTCATGTGTCACCTGGACCTTTCCTTGAGCACATCGGTCGCGCAGGTAAACAGGTTGCAGACGCAAGGCGTCAGCAGCTTGTAATACACCGTGGTTCCTTCACGCCTGTCCTCGACCACCCCGTGCGCGCGCAACAGGGCCAGATGCTTCGACACAGTCGAAAGATCGCCGCCCACCAGTTCGTGGAGATCGCCGACTGAGCACTCGCCACGGCTCAGCCGGTCCACAATCATCAAGCGCGACTCGTGCGCGAGGGCCTTGAGCACTCTTGCCTGCTTCGTGAAGTGGTTATGCCTGTCCATGAGGGAATCCGTAGTGTCAATATTGGCCATATTGCCATATAGCCAAGTTATGCTCTGTGATGGCTGTCACGCCGGTTGAGACGGCTCCCTGAAATCAATCCTGACGAGGACGGACTCCCGCTCGGTCTCTTTCGCGCTGCCAGAGGCGGATGCGAATCTCAAAAAACCGGTGTACGACCGTGAAGAAGAAGGCCGCGGACCATCCCAGCAACAAGACTCCGGTGATGGATTCCATCACCCCGATCAGACGCCATGCCCGGGGCAGCACAATGTCGCCGTAGCCGGTGGTCGAATAGCTTGTAGCCGAAAAGTAAAGACTTGACTCCCAGTCGGGCAGCCAATGCCGCCATAAATAGATGCCGGCCCAGATGGTGATCTCGATCAGATGCAGAGTGAGAATCACGCCAAACAGCAGAAGGAACACGGGTAAATTGCGCCGGGGACGAAAGTCCGCCTCAATTTGTGGCCACTGCCGCGTTTGCCAGTAGAGCAGGCCGAGCAGTCCCAAGGCGTGAATAAGCGCGCTCAGGAAGGCCAGGACGATCGCGAGTGTGATGGGCTGAAGCATGCTCGTCATCGAACCTCATCCGCGATCCGCCTAATCTACATCTGCATCTTAGGCCAGCGAATACGGGCCTTTCATCGCGACTGCAAATGTACGGCCGCGTACAGGAACCCCAATGCCGCTTCCAGCATCGCTTCTGGAAAAGTTGGGTGCGAAACTGAGCATCATCCATTCTCCCCGAGACGCGCGTCGAACATTGTTCAGCGCTGACGCTCCTTCAAGACCTGCGTCGCACAGGTGAAAAAGTTGCAGACGCAAGGCGTCAGCAATCGGTAATACACGGTGGTTCCCTCGCGTCTGTCTTCGACAATGCCGTGCGCTCGCAACAGCGCCAAATGCTTTGACACGGTCGAGAGGTCGCCGCCGACCAGATCCCTCAACTCGCCAACGGAACACTCTCCTCGGCTCAGCCGGTCTACGATCATCAGCCGGGACTCATGCGCCAGAGCCTTGAGCATCTTCGCCTGTTTGCTAAACATCTTTCGGTTTGTCATATCCTCAACACTATTGCCGACTTGGCCATTTTGTCATTCATCCAAAAGGGACACAGTGATTGCGATCACGCAAGAGGGAAAACCTGTATCGCCGCACTGGCATGGCTTTTCTTCGCCCCCGTCTCAGTACCGAATCAATTGTTGGAAAGACCACCGATGATGGATTGAAGCCAAACTCGAAACACTTCGTGAAGGTGTGGGGAGGCCATCCATAGACGAGGTGCAAAGAAGATCAAGCGAATGACAAAGACAATCGAAGTTTCAGTGGTATTGTTCCAGACCAATCAGCAGCAATCGGTAGCGGGGACGATCTGGACAAGGGTGGGCAAGGGAGCGCCTTCAAGCGCCGGAATCCGGCTCGATGAGCAGCACGCCTTTGCAAGCCGCGCCTGGTCGGCCTGCATGGCCTTCTCCTGCCGGAGCATGGCAAGGGTGTCGCGCAGGATCTTGCCCGCCCCGGCATGAGGCGGCAGGACGATTCGATAGTGAATCCATTTGCCGTCGCGGCGTGCACCGACAATGCCGGCGCTTCGCAAATACGCGAGATGGCGAGACACCTTAGGCTGAGGACAGCCCAGAACCTCCACAAAATAGCAGACGCAGATCTCCTGGTCTCCCATCAGGTTCAGAATCCGAAGCCTGGTCCTATCACCCAGAGCCTGGAAGAATCGCTGCAAATCGAATGAAGACTTTTTCGCCATCGGTTTATATTCGCATTGACAGATGTAACAGTCAAGTATATAGTCGCCTTAACGGATATATTCCGAGGAGGAACACGATGTCGGAGCAGTTGCTGGATTCAGTGAAGGCAAGGTACAGGGCGATTGCCGAAAGCAGCCTTTCGAGCGGAGATGCAGGAGTCAAGGCAGTGGCAGAGGCATTCGGCTATACCGCCGAGGAACTGATCTCAATACCAGCTGAGGCCAATATGGGGCTCTCTTGCGGGAATCCCACAGCAACTGCGCACCTGAAATCGGGAGAAGTGGTTGTCGACCTGGGATCGGGTGGCGGATTGGATGTTTTCCTGGCCGCGCAGAAGGTCGGTCCGAACGGACGGGCCATCGGCATCGATATGACTCCGGAGATGATCGCGCGGGCGCGCGCGAATGCCGAAGCTGCGGGCTATACCAACGTCGAGTTCCATCACTCCTCGATTGACAAGATCCCGTTGCCAGATTCCTCCGTCGATTGTGTCATCAGCAACTGCGTCATTAATCTAGCTCCGGACAAGCCGGCCGTATTCCGGGAGATCTTCCGCATCCTGAAGCCCGGTGGCAGGGTGGCAGTCAGCGATATCGCGCTCAAGGGCGAACTACCGAAGGAAGTCGCAACCAGTATTGCTGCGTATACAGGGTGTATTGCTGGAGCGATCAAGATTGAGGATTATCGCAAGGGGTTGCTGAACGCAGGCTTCGAGTATGTTGAGGTCATCGATACCGCCAAAGATCTCAACACATACAAACAAGTCGAGAATCAATCCAGTTGCTGCTCAGCATCAAAGGACGATTCACCTGAACAGGTTTCTAGCACCTCAAACTCGTGTTGTAGTTCGACACCCGCGAGCGGCGATAAGGATCTGGCAGTGCTGCTCTCCGAGTTCGATGTGAACCAGGCAGCAGCCAGCGTGAAGGTCTACGCGGTCAAGCCTGCCGTCAAGTCATGCTGTGGTCCCGCTTGCTGCGCGTGAAGGGGATAGGAATAAGCACAGTTGTAGAAGTCGATTCGGCACTGGCGCTGCAGATCCTGGAGAGATAAATATCGCGCGACGTAGGGAAGAGGCTGGGCTCGCGAACGATCACAGTATCCTCGTGCTCTCTCGTTAACTTTCAATCGACAAAGAACGGAAACCACCTGAACGTGGAAAGGCCGTCGGAGCAGAGATGATGATCCGAGAGAGACAGGCAGAGGACTTTGTGGCGGTTAGGGCTCTGTTGGAAACTGGCGGACTGCCGTCGAACGGACTTGAGTGCACCAGGTTTCAAGGCGTGGTTATACGCTCGCCGACTCCGAACCGCTTCCTCCGAGTATTCGCACAACCACGGAATTCTAGGGGGGCTCTGCTCTTGCTTTCCGATTTACGTGAGGCTGTCTGAGCCGCACCCACCTGAGAGCGGGTAAGCCCAAGCGGATCGTAGAGGTCGGCCCCTGGACCTCACGCTCCAAACGATTGCCTTAGTCATCGGCTAATAGATGAATAATCGGACACGGCGCACCGGCGGATGAGGTATCGCAGGCGCGCACGAGTTGAGAAAGTGCCTTCTTCATCTTTGAGAGGTCCGCAATCTTTTCTTTGATCAGCTCAAGCTTATGGGCTGCAATCCCTCGCGTTTCCAGACAGGCTTTTCTCTCATCAAGAGCGAGAAGACCTGTGATCTCTTCGAGCGTAAATCCGAGAGCCTGAGCTCTCTTGATGAAACGGACTTGCTTTACCGTGTCGGATGTGTACTGCCGGAATCCGCTCCGCGGCTTTGTCGGTTCCTGCAATAAGCCCCGCCGCTGGTAATAGCGAATGGTCTCGACATTTACGCCGGCTCGTTTTGCCAGTGTGCCAATGGTCAGATACTCGCCCACGAACTCCCCCTTGACTCCGTACCATGATACGGAGTTTAGAGTGGAACATGGAAGATTTGTCAAGAATGCGCTCTGTACTCAACCCGAAAACGACCCTAATAGGTGGTGTGCTCGCTGGGATCGGAGCATCTGCCTGCTGCGTAGGACCTCTCTTGCTCCTGAGCATGGGCATCGGTGGGGCCTGGATCGCCCATTTGACCGCACTCGAACCGTATCGGCCTGTCTTTATTGTTCTGACGGTTCTGTTTCTCGGGCTGACCTTTTGGAAACTCTACCTGGTGCCTCAAAGCTGCGCAGTTGGCGATGACTGTATTGCTGATAGCACCCGGCGGGTGCAGCGCATTCTGTTTTGGGTGGTGCTTCCGGTTGTGTTCCTGCTCGTCGCCAGTCCCTGGATCTTGCCCTTCTTCTATCGCTGAAAGGAACCTGTGATGCGTAAATTGCTCGCTGCTCTTCTCATCGTTCTGCCGGTATCGGCGTTTGCTGCGGCTCCGCAAACGACTGTTCTCGACGTTCAGAACATGACCTGCTCCATGTGCTCAATCACCATTCGCAAGGCGCTGGAGAAAGTACCGGGCGTTATCGATGCAAAGGTGGACTACGACCACAAGACCGCGACGGTGGAGTATGACGGAGACAAGACGAAACCGTCGGCGCTGGTGAAGGCCACTACAAATGCCGGTTTCCCCTCGACTGTGCATAGCGGAGCGCAAAAGCCATGACGACGACGGCAGTCATTCTCGAATCAACTCTGACGTGCCCGCTGTGCGGTCATGCCACGTTGGAAAATATGCCCATCGATTCCTGTCGCTTTTTCCATGAGTGCGCACATTGCCACGCTCTGCTACGGCCTCAACCGGGAGACTGCTGTGTCTTCTGCTCCTACGGTTCGGTAAAATGTCCCCCAGTCCAAAAACAAGGCCGCTGCTGTTGCTGAGTTCCTGGTGCTGCTTACCTTGCCGACGGGGCGACCGAGATGAGCCGTGTCGCCATGGCGAATCTCTCGACCGGCAAGGTATAGCGAGATTGCATAGCCTATCTGCAGGTCCCAAGCCCACAGGGTCCTCAATCCGCAGAGATCGATTCCTCTGCGGCCAGAAGCCTCTCCCGCTTCAAAAGCTCAATGACGCGTCTCCTGATCTCGTCGCGGGTCTGGCGGACGGTTTCGATTCCCTGTCCCTTGGGATCAGGTAGAGGCCAGTCCTCGCGGCGCAGTCCTGGGACATACGGGCATTCCTCACCACAGCCCATGGTGATGAGCATATCGGCTCCTTGGGCCAGTTTGGAGGTCAACTTTTGCGGCGTTGCCGAACTCAAGTCGATTCCAATTTCTTTCATGGCATCCACGACAACGGGATGAACGTGTTCGGCAGGCTGAGTGCCGGCAGAGATGGCACGTGCCTTTGTTGAAACAGCAAGGCGATTGAACAAGGCGGCCGACATCTGCGAGCGCCCCGCGTTATGTACGCAGGCAAAAATAAAAGTCCGCATTCCGAATGTTCCTCAATGATCTTGAATATTCTGAGATTCAGAACTGACGTCTACTGGTGGCCGATGTCGTCAAGGTTACGTTGCAGCGCCATCAGGTCCAGGGAGGCGAGCGGGAGTGAAAGAAACAGACTGATTCTCCGCTCAAGGATAGAGAACGCGGAGCGAAATGCTCGCTCAATCTCTTCCGGGGATCCATGGACGGTCGCAGGATCAGGCACCCCCCAATGAGCCGTCATGGGTTGACCGGGCCAGATCGGGCAGACCTCGTTGGCAGCATTGTCGCAAACTGTAAAAACGAAATCGAGATGAGGCGCACCGGGGACAGAAAACTCATCCCATGACTTGCTTCGCGCTCCTGCTGCACTCAGTCCCGCTGCTTCGATTTGCTGTAATGCTTCCGGACGCACTTTTCCAGAGGGATGGCTCCCGGCGCTGAAGGCCCGGAACGTGGGTGCGCCCTTGCGGTTCATGATGGCCTCCGCCATGATCGACCGGGCAGAGTTTCCTGTGCAGAGAAACAGCACGTTGTAGCTTGTCTTCATTCATTCTCCTCGCCCTGAATCAGGACCGAAACACTGCGGCTGGTGACGTCGATCACAACTGCAATTGCAGTATATGCTATCATCTGTTTATGCGTCTAGCCGTATATACATAGCGCCCGTATTTTGAGCCGATGCGCTGCTACAGCGGTTTAGCTTGAGATTTCCTCAAAGGAGATGAAGAATGCCGAAGTTACAGGTTTTTGATCCGGAAATGTGTTGTTCAACGGGAGTGTGTGGACCGAATGTAGATCCCACCTTGCCGCGGTTCGAAGCCGACTTGGAATGGCTGAAAGGCAAAGGGGTGGAAGTCGAGCGGTTTAATCTTGCGCAACAAATAGCTGCATTCTCGACGAACCCCAAGGTGAAAGAGGCCCTCAACAGCCGGGGTACGAAGAGTCTTCCCATGATCCTTGTCGATGGGGAAGTCGAGGCGAGTGGCGGATATCCGGATCGCGCCGACCTGGCGCGGTTTGTTGGGGTTGAGTATGAGCAGGGAGCTGTAGCCATCGCCTCAACCCAGAACCTGGTCGGGATTTCGATCAAAGGGAGGCAGGGGTGATCGCGGTAAAAAGCGCTACGAGGAATTTGCTCTTTACCGGCAAGGGCGGAGTAGGCAAAACGTCAACGGCCTGTGCAACGGCCGTGTCCCTGGCCGATGCCGGAAGACGCGTTCTGCTTGTAAGCACGGATCCAGCCTCGAATCTGGATGAGGTGCTTGAAGCACAGATCGGAATGACCCCAACCCCGATACCGGGCATCTCCGGCCTCATGGCGATCAACATCGACCCAGTCGAAGCAGCCAAGGAGTATAAGGAGCGAGTCGTTGAGCCGTACCGCGAGCTTCTGCCAGAGTCTGCAATCAGGAGCATTGAAGAGCAACTCTCCGGCGCATGCACGGTCGAGGTCGCGGCTTTCGATGAGTTTGCGAAACTTCTCGGCGACCCAAAGGCCACAGCCGAATTCGATCATGTGATCTTCGACACGGCTCCAACTGGTCACACACTGCGCCTGCTTCAATTGCCTGCCGCCTGGAGTGAGTTCATCGCGACGAATAACTCCGGAACTTCCTGTCTTGGCCCGCTCGCTGGCCTCAACGCCCAGCGCGAGCTGTACGAACACACGGTTGCGGCGCTCAAAGATGAGGCGGCTACGACGGTATTCCTTGTGACGCGTCCCGACAAGACGTCTCTCGCGGAGGCTGACCGCACAAGAGAGGAACTGGGGGCGCTCGGAATCACCCACCAGAGACTCATTGTGAACGGAATCTTCCGTGCCACCAATCCAGGCGATCCGATTGCGCAGGCACTGGAGAAGCGCGGCCAGATCGCATTGGCTGCGATGCCGCCTGGATTAAGTGGATTGCCACGCGCCGACGTTTCTCTCGTAGAGCACTCTCTCATTGGTGCTCCAAATCTACGACGTTTCGCAACGGGTGGAGATGGATCGAGCAGTGAACCCGCAGTCAAGCAGATTGAGTTGCCGCCCGACTGGACCTCGTTGCTGCCCGAGCTCTCGCGTTCAGGGAAGGGCGTCATCACGACGATGGGGAACGGCGCAGTTGTAAAGCACACCGTCGCGGCGCAAATCGCGATGGCCCTGGCATCCATGTGGCATCGCGTCCATCTCACCACAACCGATCCTGCGGCGCATATTCTCGATGCGGTTTCCTCGCCTATGCAGAACCTGAAGGTGAGCAGGATCGATCCCACCGCGGAGATCCGCCAGTACTGCGCCGAAGTAATGGCAGAAGCAGGAAAAGACCTGGATGCGAAGGGGCGCGCACTGCTGGAAGAGGATTTGCGCTCGCCGTGCACTGCAGAGATCGCGGTCTTTCGCGCATTTGCTCGAACCGTCCACGAGGGCAACAACGGGTTCGTGGTGATCGATACGGCGCCAACCGGCCATACCCTGCTGCTTCTTGATGCCGCGAGTTCTTATCACCGGGAGGTGGAAAGAAGCCTCAGTTACATTCCGGAATCCGTCCGGGAGCTGTTGCCGCGTTTGCGCGATGATGCATTCACCAGAGTCCTGGTCGTAACCCTGCCGGAAGCGACTCCCGTCCACGAAGCCGCTCAACTTCAACAGGACCTCCAACGTGCGGGCATTCGCGTCTTTTCGTGGGTGATCAATCAGAGCCTTCTGGCAGCGGGGACAAGAGATAAGATTCTGGCGAAACGCGCTCTTCTCGAAGGTCCCTATATCGATGAGGTCCGCACCCAGTATGCCAATCGGGTCGTCTTGATTCCGTGGATGGCTGATTACACCGCAGAAATCGGAGAGGCAACTGAACCAGTGCAGGCAGGAGTGAGCTATGACTGAACTCGAAAAGTATTGTAAGGGAATCGCCGATATCAATCGGCTCCGCATTTTGAATCTGCTGGTGCGCGGAGAGTTGTGCGGGTGCGACATCCAGTATGTGCTTGAGTCGCCTCAACCCAATGTCTCGCGGCATCTGCAGTATCTTAAAAACGCCGGCCTGGTATTGGATCGGCGCGATGGTTATCGCGTATATTACCGGCTGGCTGAGCCTTTCACCGGTATGCGAAAGAATCTTTTCGCATTCCTTCAGCTGGCTTTTCAAGGCGAGGAACCATTTCGCGGGGACACCAAAAGGTTGAAAGAAGCAATCAGGGAAGGATCCTGCACCCTCAGTGAAATGAGCCGATCTACGGCTTTTGTCGCGCTACAACCAACCCCGCAGGCTCGGGCTTGAAGCAATCCAAATCGGACGACGAGGAAAGCAATGACGGCTACTTTGAAGCGCTTGAATCTGTTTGAGCGATATCTTTCTGTCTGGGTCGCGCTCTGCATGATCGCTGGCCTGGCGCTCGGAAAATTTGTCCCATCCCTCATTGGACAACTCCGCACGATGGAGTTTGGGAAAGGGAGCCAGATTAATGTGCCGATCGCGATTCTGATCTGGCTGATGATCATTCCCATGATGATGAAGGTTGATTTCGGGGCGATCCGCAATGTTGGCCAGAAGCCTCGCGGACTGCTTGTCACGCTGTTTGTCAATTGGCTGGTCAAGCCATTCTCAATGGCGCTGATTGCGTGGATCTTCTTCCGCCACATCTTTGCTGCATGGATCAGCGCCGGTGAGGCGGATCAGTACATCGCGGGTTGCATCATCCTGGCTGCCGCACCCTGCACGGCCATGGTGTTCGTTTGGCGCTATCTGGCAGACGGAGATCCGGCCTACACTCTGGTACAGGTATCAGTGAATGACTTAATCATGCTGATCATGTTCGCGCCGATCGTCCGCTTTCTGGTAAGCGGAGCTTCCTCCCTGAATGTCCCCTTTATTGTCCTGCTCTACTCGGTCATCGTTTTTATCGTCATTCCCCTTACGGTCGGTGTCGCCCTGCGACTCTGGCTGACGCGTACTCGCGGCAGTCAGTGGTTCAATCAGGTATTCCTGCCAAAATTCAACCCCGTGACAATCGTCGCATTGCTCGCCACCCTCGTTTTGATCTTCGGTTTTCAATCGGCGAACATCCGCGGAAAGTACTTCAATGTAGTTTTGATTGCAATTCCGATTCTGATTCAGGTGTACTTCAATTCATCGCTTACCTATAGTCTGATGCGCTTGTTCAAGGTCGAGTATTCTGTTGCGGCGCCAGGCGCGCTCATCGGCGCCAGCAACTTTTTTGAATTGGCCGTCGCCACAGCGATTGCCCTGTTCGGACCGGGTTCAGGTGCTGCGTTGGCCACAGGCGTCGGTGTACTGGTTGAGGTTCCGGTCATGCTCTCGGGCTGCAATGCGTGCAACCGCACGCGCCATTGGTTTCCCAAAGAGCATCCAGCTGTCAGCCAGGGGCCTGCAACATAAGGAGGGTCCTATGGAGTGCTACCAGTGTTTACAGGATGGAGTTACCCGGGAAGCTGCAGGTCTTTGCCATCATTGCTCCGCGGCGCTTTGCGCGGATCATACCTGCGTGACATTTTCAAAGAGGCCGTGGATCAGGACTTTTTGGCCAAGAATGTGGCGGCACGCGCAAAAGTACGCAAGGATCTGCGGGAAACGGATACGACGACGCTCACCTGGGATCAGCTGCGCATGGCGCTCGAACTCCTCGATCAAAGCGATCGCATTTTTGTTGAACTGGACATCACCTACACACTTCGACCCAGCGAACTGTTTGCGCTGCGGTGGAAGAGCTTCGAGCGTGGAGACTCTCGTCTGCTCATCCGGAGACGGTGTACAAAGGCAAGATCCGGCCCTTCAGGAAAACGAGGAAGAGTCTGGCGCCGGTTCATCTGCCGTCGGTGCTGGTGTTCGATCTCCTTGCCTGAAAAGCAAAGAGTCCGGATTCGTCTCCGGACGCTTTCATCTTTGCGAACCAGACTGGAGGCTTTCTCGACACCGGCAATTGCCGCAAGCGCGTGCTGAACAAGCTGGCCGACACTCTGAATCTGCCGGACCTGACGTTTCAGGTCATCCGTCGGACCATCGCAGCCCTGAGCCAGACCAAGGGGCACGCGAAAGCCACTCAGGGCATGATGCGGCATTCTCGCCTCGCAACGACAACCGATGTGTACCAGCAGATCATGCCGGAGGGCGTCGAGGACAAGGTGTACTCCATTCACGGCGAGCTTCGAAAGCCGAGCACGCCGCGGCAGAGACGAGCAGGATCGCCGAAAACTTGCGCGCGAAAAGCTGGCGTCGTTCCGTTTGGAAAAACGCAAAATTGGCGTCAAACCTCAATCATACCCGGCAGGGGTATGAATCATTAAGTTGCTGATTTTTTGCGGTTTATTGGTGGACCTGATCGGGATCGAACCGATGACCTCTTCCATGCCATAGACCCAACATTAAGCATTTCAACAACTTACAAGACCCCGGTGGCTCCCTAAGTCCTTGTAAGCAAATACCACCCCGAGAACCAGCGTATCGCAAAACGTATCGCGTTTCCAGTTCTCTGGCCGCAATCGGAGCACTATAGACGAATTGCGCTTCTTAACCTCACACCGTTAAAGTGACGCCTCGAACTTTTCGAGAACAGCCTCCAACTCACGTTTGGGCAACCGCACTGCCGGATCATCGGCGAGCAGGGTGAGCGCGGCGTGAAGTGCCTTCGCCGTCGTCAGACGCCCCCGGTAGATCTCTTCCACCACCCACAGTACGCCGTGAACCTCAATCTTGTTGGTCGTCGCGAGTGCCCGGAGTTGGCCGTCGCCGGTCAGGAGAATGCTGCCAGTGTGCATTTCGGCGAGAGCGTAAGCAAAGCCATCATGGACAGACAGCCGGGGATGGCTCGTAATGACCTCTCGCGCACGGAGCACATGTTGACCAGGCAGGTCTACAACCTGCAACCCGCCTTGGAGCAGCATCCGCTTTTCGCCAGCCGTAAAGCTGAGCAGTTCGTCCTCGAAAAGGGTGTTCGGGATGAGAATCTCATACGGCAGGCTCAGAAAGACCCCGAGCAGCGAGGCCTTCTTGAGGTCGATGAGACAACTGCTGTCACTGACGATAATCCGCATCAGCCACCAGCGGCCCTTTCAAACCGGCTTCCACCAAAGGCAGGGGAATTCTCAGCAGTTCAGCGGCCTTGCTGAGGGAGACAAAATCCTCAGCCAAGGCCCGGTAGCAGAGCCGCTGGAAGCGAAGAGCGCGCTCACGAGTCCCACGTTCGCTCGACGGTTCCAGTTCTTCCGGTTCCTGAGTCCGCCATCCGCGCGCGATGGTTTGAAAGGCATAGGTCAGAATCGGTTCGCTGATAACGCCAAGCTGCCGCAGCCGCATCAGCAGCGCCGCGCCGCTCACGCGGTACAGCCGCTTCAGGTAAATCAATTCCTGGTAGCCAAGAGCGTTCCTCTGCTTCCCAACCTCACGAAGCAGGTGCTCCTTGGGCATCAGGAAGGCCCCGGCAAACAGAGTGGCGGCCTTCTCTTCATCCTTGTCGCTGAGGCTGTCAGTGTCAATCAGGCGATGCGCCAACTCGTGGGCTAGGGTCAGACGCCGACGCTCTAGGGAAAACTCCTTGTTGACGACAATCACCGGAAGACCGGGAGTATCCGCGCCGCGACCAACCATGCAAGTGAATCCGGATACCCTCTCCGGCAAGGAGACGATCAGCACCTTAAGGCCTTTTTCCTCCAACAACTCAGTCATGTTTGGAATCGGGTCAATACCCAGGCTCCACAGTTCCCGGACTTCAGCAGCCAATAGCTCTGCATCGGCAACTTCGCGCAGTGGGCGAGGCGGCACGATGGGGCACTGCCAGACGGAACTCTCCAACTCCAGCACATGCTCAATCTGTAGGTAACGCTCGATCCATTCCAGAACCTCGGTTTCAACGCTGGCCCGGTCGGGTGCTGTGGTACTCGCTTTAGTGCGGAATTCCACGCCGGTTAGAACAATCCCCTGAGTATCCATCAGGTAGCCGACCGAGACTTTGAGGGCTTTGGCCA
>VFSW01001591.1_pt1 | contig 34669 bp, 34 predicted proteins | sample 5358111 | NCBI WGS metagenome assembly VFSW01 (sample SAMN11554181, study PRJNA540505) | mine drainage metagenome | isolation source: sediment from site ElyBrook_90M | place: USA: Ely Copper Mine, Vershire, VT | collected 2017
CCATCCGCGGGTTGCGCCCGTGGCCTTTACCGGCGCGCTGGGCGCGGGGCGCTACCTCATGGATATGCCCGCCGCGCGGCCGCGGCCCATCCCCTGCTTCACTGAGATGTCCAGCGGCAATCCCGTCTTCATCCTGCCCGGCGCGCTCAAGGCCGGAGCCGACGCGCTGGCCCAGGGGCTGTTCAACTCCTTCACGCTGGCGGCCGGCCAGATGTGTACCAAGCCGGGCATCGTGCTGCTGCCCGAGCAGCCGGAGACCTCCGGATTCATCACCCGGCTCTCTGACCTCGTCCGCCAGGCGCAGCCCTTCACGCTGCTCACTCCCGGCATTTCCCGCGACTACGCTGGCCTGTCGGCCGATCGTGGCACGCTTGCCACGCTGGCCGCGCAAGCCCCGGCGGCTGATTCAGCCCGTGCCTGCCCGGCCCAAGCGCAGATATTTTCCGCGGATCTCGACGCGTTCCTGCGCACGCCCGAGCTTTCCACAGAGATCTTCGGCCCCGATACGCTCCTGGTCCACTGCCAGGCGCCGCAGGAATACCTGCGCGCTGCACGGGCGCTCGACGGCCATCTGACCGCGTCGGTGTTTGGCTCGGAAGAAGACCTGGCCGCCCATCGCGAATTGATTGCGATCCTCACTGAAAAAGCCGGACGGCTGATCTTCAACGGCTTCCCTACCGGCGTTGAAGTCTCGCCCGCCATGGTACATGGCGGCCCGTATCCAGCCACCTCGGACGCGCGCTATACCTCGGTCGGCACGCGCGCCATTTATCGCTTCGCTCGCCCAGTGTGCTTCCAGAACTTCCCCGACGCGCTCGTGCCGGAGGAGCTGCAAGCCGCGAATCCGCTCGGAATCCTGCGTCAGATCGACGGCGTTCCCACCCGCGACCCCCTGCTCGACCGACGTTCGCGGCCTACCGGTTCCACGCAAGCGTCGCTCGGCCCCGCGGATTATGCAAGATAGTCCATCAGATTGCGCTCGCCGCAGCGTTCGCAGGCGCATCCGCCACCGCCGCCAATGTGGAGACCGCTACGGGAAACACGGGCGGCCGTGCGCCGGCGTTCTCCCAGCCGAACAGAAACTCAGTCGCCGCGCCGCAGACGCGGCCCTGGCAGTCGCCCATGCCGCAGCGCGTGTGCAGCTTGGCCTGGCGCCAGCCGGCGCAGCCTTCGAGCGCATCGTGGGCCACATCCTCGCAGCGGCAGACCAGCGTTTCGGCAGTCGCCAGCGTGCGCAGTTCCTGCCGCAGCGCGAAAGCCTGCTCCAGCCGCGCTGCAAACTGCGTGAGCCGCCTCCTTTGCGGCCCCAGCACCTGCGCCTCGGCCTTCAAGCCAGTCGCCGCAAACCCCGCAATCTGCCCCTCCACCAGCGCCTTCTCCAGGCCACCGATGCCGGTGAGCTCACCCACGCACGCCACGTCCGGCACGGAACTCTGCTGCAGCGGGCCAACGGCCACAAAGCCGCTGACAATGCGGCAGCCCAGCAGCCGCGGCAGCTCCAGGTTCGGCACCAGGTTGAACCCGCAGCCCAGCCAGTCGCACTCCACAATCCATTGCCTGCGCCCATCGGTCAGCGTTACGCTCTCCACGTGCCCGCGGCCCGCGGCCCGGATTACCCAGGACCCTGTGTAGTACGGCGCAGGCAGCGTCTTCATCCGGTAGCGCGCGCCTTCCACCAGCTTGCCCGGATGGCCCAGTAGCGAGAACCCAAACCCCGCCAGCCGCGACAGGGGCGCCTGCTCGTAGATTCCGGCAAGTTGTGCGCCTGCCGACTGAAGCCCGGCGCCCACCGCCAGCAGCAGCGGCCCGCTGCCGGCCAACACCACGCGCTTGCCGCGCGGGTCGAGCCCGCCCTTCACCAGCGCCTGCAACCCGCCCGCGCCCATCACGCCGGGCAGCGTCCAGCCGGGGAACGGCAGCAACCGCTCCCGTGCGCCAGTGGCTACAACCAGGTTTCCAAACCCCACGTCGCGCCGCTCGCCCTCGCGCTCCAGCCGCAGCAGGCCGGGCACAGGCTGGTCGATCGCCTGCCATCCCTGCCAGACTTCGCAGCCGCTCCGCTGCAAGCGCGCCGCCCAGCTACGGAAGCTGTTCCCGTGCGGGTATTTCGACGCCGTTTCCATTTGAAAGCCACGCCAGATCTGCCCACCGGGCCCCGCGTTGTCGTCCAGCAGGCAAACCCGGCGGCCGGCCTCGGCAGCCACCGTCGCAGCCGCCATGCCCCCCGGCCCCGCTCCCACAACAACAACGTCAAAGCCCGCCGTCATCCAGTCACCACTTCCATGCCCTCTGCGCACACCAACTGGCAGGTGCGCCGGTGCGGAATGCCGTTCACCGTGGCCCTGCACTCCATACAGATGCCCATGCCGCACAACGGCCCGCGCGCCTCGCCGCTGACGGAGAAGCGGCATGGCTCCCCTGCCAGCATCACGGCCGCGGCCACGCACGTGCCCGCAGTCACCTGCATCGGTTTGCCATTCACGGTGATAGAGCAGTTTTCGCTCATCGCTCGTCTTCATGCTCTCAGAGCCGCACGCGAAAATCCTGCACTTCGCTTGAGGTTCCAAGATTTGCGGCAGGTTGAGTACATTTTTGTATATCATGGAGGCCGCCCGGAGAAAACTCCCTCCCCAGCACCAATCGACCCTACACTGATTCAAAAGGAACCTGTCCGTGTCGCTGCCTATTTCACGCAGCCTCTGCTGTGTCCTATTCTGCGCTTCGCTGCCTTGGCTGCAGGCTGCCGACCCAAAGCATGCACCCGCCGCGCCGGGCCCCATGCAGCCCCTCATCGAGCGCTACTCCGCCGACCATGACACGCTGGTGAGCGTTTACAGCGACCCGCTTGCGCCAGCCACCCGCGAGCGTATGAGCCGCTTCTTCGCCGACTCGCGCCGGCAACTGGGCGCGGTGGATTTCGCCACCCTCGACCAGGAAGGCAAGGCCGACTACCTGCTGCTGGCCAACCACCTTACGCGCGAAGAACACAACCTGACGCTGGCCGCGACACAATGGAAGGAAGTCGAGCCGCTGCTTCCGTGCGCGCCCACCATCTTTGCGCTGGAAGACGCCAAGCGCCAAGTCGAAACTCCCAACGGCGAGAAGATCGCTGGCCAATTGAATGCGATGACCGCAGCCCTGGCCGCGCGGCGCAAGGAACTGGAGTCCAGTCTCGCCAAGGGCTCTGCTACAGCGGCAGCGCGCCCCGCGCCCTTCACGGCATGGCGCGCAGCCGGAGACATCGATCAGCTCCGCGAACATCTTCATCATTGGTTTGAGTTCTACAACGGCTACGACCCCAGCTTCACCTGGTGGGCTGTCCAGCCCTACAAGCTGACCGACGAAGCCATGAAGGACTACTCGACCTTCCTGCGCGAAAAGGTGGCCGGCATTGCTCACGAGGACAAAACTACGATCATCGGCACGCCCGTGGGCCGCGAGGCACTGCTGGCGCAGCTCTCCGACGAGATGATTCCCTACACGCCGGAAGAGCTGATCGCCATGGCCAAAGAGCAGATGGCCTGGTGCAAGCAGCAGATGCTGGCAGCCAGCCGCGAACTGGGCTACGGCGACGACTGGCACAAAGCCATGGAGCACGTAAAGAACGCCTACGTGGAGCCGGGCATGCAGCCGCAACTGATTCACGACCTGGCCATCGAGGGGATCGACTTTGCCGAGAAGAACAACCTGGTCACCGTGCCCGAGCTCGCGAAAGAAGCCTGGCGCATGGAGATGATGACGCCCGAGCAGCAGATGGTGAACCCGTTCTTCACCGGCGGCGATACCATCAGCGTCAGCTATCCCACCGACAGCATGACCTTCGACCAGCGGATGATGAGCATGCGCGGCAACAACCCCGGTTTCTCGCATGCGACGGTCTTTCACGAGCTGATTCCCGGCCACTGGCTGCAGGAATACATGACCGCGCGCTACCGGCCTTACCGCCAGATCTTTTCCACCGGGTTCTGGATCGAGGGCAATGCCTTCTACTGGGAGATGCTCTACTGGGACTTGGGCTTCGACGCAACGCCGGAGCAGCGCATCGGCGCGCTCTTCTGGCGTATGCACCGCTGCGCGCGCATCATCTTCTCGCTCAGCTTTCACCTGGGCCTCATGACTCCGCAGCAGGCCATCGATCTGCTTGTCGATGAAGTGGGCCACGAGCGCGACAACGCCGCCGCCGAGGTGCGCCGCTCCTTCAACGGCAGCTACGATCCGCTGTATCAATGCGCCTATATGCTCGGAGCCTTGCAATTCCGCGCGCTGCACCACGAACTGGTGGATTCAGGCAAGATGACCGATCGCCAGTATCACGACGCCATCTTGCACGAGAACATGATGCCCATCGAAGTTCTGCGGGCAATTCTAACCAACCAGGAACTCAAGCCAGATTTCAAGACCTCGTGGCGATTCCTCGATGAATTGAAGGCCACGCCATTCCGCGATTTCAGCGCCGCGCACACGTCTTCGCATTGATCGGCCAGACAGGATAATCTTTGCAGTCGCCGCAGCCCGTATGTTCTTTCAGATCGAATACTCGGGTGGCCCGGCGCTCGAGGAGTCTTTGACTCCCTCCGCCTCGGCGTGAGCCGGCGATGGCACCTCAGCCAGTGTCTCCGAAGCGGCTGGCTCCTGATCAATCGGCGCATGAGTTGCCGGCTCCGAAACGGACGCAACCGGAACCGGCATGGCGTTGTCGAGCGCGAGGATGGTCTCCGCGCCACGCTGCCAGAAGCGGGTGAAGAGCATGAGCAACAAGCCGAGTTGCGCCAACAGGAACATGGGCCACACCCGCGGCTGCGCGAGCGAATGCATGGCTATGCGCGCGGTCAGGACTACCGCTGCAAGCCCCAGCAGGGTGAGCAGGACGAAGGTCCCGTAGCCACGCAGAAAGTTGTGGCGACAGGTGCGCCATGCAGGCTTGAACGTGCGGCGAATCCGGCGCTCGGGCCTCTTCTTCTGCCCGGCCTCCGCAGGGTGCGCCAGCAGGCCGAGTTGAACGGTGTAGACCTGCACAAGATCGAAATAGAGGCGCAGCAGGGCCGCCACTAGACCGATCACAACCAGGCCGACCAGATCGAGCAGAAAGGCTTTGCGGCCGACGATGTGCTGGTCCACATGATTGGACCAGAGGTTCTGGAGCGCATGCAATCCTCCCAGCACCACGGCGAAGACCACCAGGCTGATGAGCGTGATGCGAACGAATCGCCAGAAGTGATCGAACCCGGACCTGAGCAGCGTGAACAGACGCGCGGGAGTGCCGGTCTGGTAGCAGGCCAGCGTGCCGGGCACAACCAGAAAATACACCAGAAGATAAATGGGAATGGAGAAAAAGCTGCCTTGCGTTGCCGGCCCCGGGCCCTTGGACAGCTTCATAATCACTTCCGCCATGGTCCCCAGGTCGAAGGCTCCGGTCAGGCGCTGCGAGGCAAGCGAATGGGCCGTGATGGAGCTGATCTGGTTGTGCAGCGGCAGCGTGAAGAACCACGCAAGGCCGAGATTGAATGCGTACGTCCAGGCGAGCGCGGGCCAGTTGCGCAGTGTGAGCCTGAGGCCGCCAGTGAGAATGTTGTGTTGCTGCGACATGAATAAGACCTCTTACAAACAGCGGGTGAAGGCAAACAGAATCGCGAGGCGCGCGCGGCGATCGACGCTGAATCGCGCTAGACGATCCACGCGGCCAGCTGGGCGATGAATTGCTGCATGGCTGCCCACATGTTGGTGAGCTTGCCTGCGGGCGTTGCATTCGCCTTGGTGGTGTAGCTGTTGTTAAACAGATCTACATCGAGAAGGATGGCGTGATCGGGATCAATCTCCGCCGAGACGACCTTGGCTTTGCGAACAAAGGTCAGCTTCTTCCATCGGTCAATGCCGTCCCAGGATTCGCGCACACGGGTTCCATCGTCAAAGACAATCTCCACCGTGACAGGAAGCACGAAGTCGCCCTTGCGGCGGAGATAGATCGTGCTCAGGTAAGGAGTCTGCTTCGCTGCTTTCTTGTCTTTGGTCTCGGGCAGCCACCACTGGACGGGACTTGATGAGACGCCGTCGATGGCGTAGTCCAGCACCTGCGTGCCGTAGACGGCCTGATCGATATAGGGACGCAGGCTCGAGTTCACCGGGGGCACATCGGCGATGCACCCGGTAAGGCCGGCGCAGGCGTCGGCGACCGGCAGCACGGTGGCCCGGCCGCGCGCCACTGCGACCTGCTCGATAGTGCGCAGGAAATCTTCCGTGGTGGGATGGGTGAAGCGGAACTTCATGAAGTAGGTGCGCATCACCTCATCCATGGTGTCGCGGCCAATGATGCTCTCCAGGGTTGCAAGCAGCGTAGCCGTCTTGCCGTATGTAACCCCGCCGTAGGACCCCGAGTTGCGGAACTTGAAGGCCCAGTGGGTGACGGGATCGAAATCCGGGGCAGCTGCGTACTCCAGCCGCTGCGCCTCGTAATCGCCGGCGTTAGCGTAAGGGCGGTCGAATACGGAAGTATTGCGCCCGAGAATCGAATCGAGGACATTGACTTCGGTGTAGGAGTTGATTCCTTCGTCGAGCCACGCGTCTTCGAACTCGTTGGTCGCCACCATACCGTACCAGTACTGATGGCCGAACTCGTGCTCGGCGGTTATCTCCGTCACGTGCGTGGGCTCATACCAACTCGTCGCGCCGGTAAACAGCGTGGGATATTCCATGCCGCCGATCTGCGAGTCAGGCTCAGGATCGATGACAGTAATGATCTTGTAAGGGTAGGGACCGAAGCGCCGGTCAAACTCGGCAAGTGTTTTGAGAATGATGTCGCGATAGCGAGGCCCCGCGGCGGGGTGGCAGGCGAGGGCAAGCACATGCACCTGCACCGGTCCCATGGACGACGCGTAGGTGCCGTCAGTAACGGTGAAGTGCGGGCTGGCGGCGAAGGCGAAGTCGCCAATGTCCTCGCCGTAGAAGCCGAGGGTCTTGGTGCCGTCGGAATTGGCGCGGCTCCCCGTAGGCACGCCGCTGGCGCCCACCACGTAGCGGTCCGGCACCGTCAGATGCACATTGAATGTGCCGAACTCGGAGAAGAACTCGGTCGTCGAATGGTACTGGTGGCAGTTCCACGCCCCATGCCAGAAGACGCCGGGCTTGGGATACCACTGGCCGCCCATGATGAAATCGCGCTTGTAGCCGTTGCGCGCGATGGAGAGCGGAAACTGGTCATGGAAGGCCAGATGAAAGGTGACGGTGGCGCCGGGCGCGAGTGGATGGGGCAGAGCGATCTCGGCAACTGTGTGATCTTCGGTGTTGCCGTCGTCCGGCGCGGTAAAATGCATGCCGCCGGTCAGGTCGCCATAGCTATCGGCGGAGATCTTCGAAATGGTGATGCTGCCGATCTTCTCACCCGGATAGTTGTCTTCGCGCTCCGAGTCTCGAATGCCACCCGTGAAGTGGGTCTCGCTCGTAAAGGAGGACTGCGGCCGGAATGCGTTGAGATAGAGGTGAAATGGAATGGAAGACAGCGCCTGCCCGGTCAGGTTCTTGTAGGCGATCGTCTCGGTCGCGTCAAGAGACTTCCTGCCGGTGTCCAGGCGGGCGTCAATATCGTAGGAGACGACGCGGGTCGACAGCGGCACTGCCGAGTTTGTCGCGATCGATTGAGCAATCATCGCGGACGGCGCCGCGCTCAGCGCGGCAAGAATCGCGGGCAAAAGACGATGGGAGCGAGACATAGAGGCCATTGTACGGCCAGCGACGGTCGATGTTCACCATCAATTTTTGCAATCCTGTCTGAAAATCTCCGCAAAACGATCCGCACTGACTCCGTTTTGGGGGCACTCCACTCCAGGAGGAACAACATTCGGACTTGTGACGGTGAGACCTTGGATGACGAAGGGCTACCAGGACATCGTCCTCGCTTCCCCACGCCCCCACCACGGCCCGAAACATCGTGTGGTCCAGGTATGCCTACGGAGGGTACCTGCCATCAGCCTGCTACTACCTGAGTTGGATCGGAGACAATGACGAGCCGCTGAATAACCCCGAAATCTCAAGCGAACCATGCCAGGGGAACAGTTAGGCCCACCACGATAGGCCGGCCAACTTCTCTGGCCAGACGCTGCTCCGGGTGTCGCCCATCCGGACAATCCCTGAATGCGGGCAAGCGCAAATTGCCCTCTTTCCCTTCGACAATCCTGACGGTTTTCTCACGGTTTAGCTGGAACAAGTAAGTATCCACCGGCAGAGCCGGTGGCTTTACGGTTGCTGGCCCCTCAAAGGGGCCTTTTCGCAACCGTCCGAAGCAAAAGCAAGAACAAAAGCAAAAGCCTCGAACTGCTGTCTTCACTGCCGTAGCACAGGCATTTCGAGAGAAAACATACTCCCGGAATTCTCAAAGTTCTACTGCCACCCCGGCAGAGCCGGGGGAACTCCCGTTGGATTAGAGTGTTATGCAGTGCACCCTGATGACCACGCTTGAAACCGGAGACACGCTGGACCACTATCGCCTGGACGCTACCGTGGCCCGCGGCGGCATGGCCACGCTCTTCCGTGCCACCGACCTGCGCGACGGCCGGCAGGTGGCCATCAAGGTTCCGCACGCGGAGATGGAGGCCGACCCGGTGCTGGTGGAGCGCTTCCGCCGCGAGCAGGAGATCGGGCAGGAGCTGGACCACCCCGGCGTGGTGAAGACCTACGACGGGGAAGAGCGCAGCCGGCTCTACATGGTCATCGAGTGGGTGGAGGGGCGCCTGCTACGCACTATCCTCAACCAGGAGCGGAAGCTGCCCATCGACCGCGCCACCAACCTGGTGCTGCAGATCTGCGACGCGCTCGACACCATGCACAAACACGGCGTGGTGCACCGCGACCTGAAGCCGGAGAACATCATGGTGGATGCCGAGGACCGCATCAAGCTGATCGACTTCGGCATCGCCATGAAGGAAGACGCGCGGCGCATCACGTTTGTGGATATGTCGGCCACGCTGGGCACGCCGGATTACATCTCTCCGGAACAGGTGAAGGGCCAGCGCGGCGATCAGCGCAGCGACATCTACTCGCTGGGCGTGATGCTCTACGAGATGCTGACCGGCGACCCGCCCTACCCGGGGCCCAATCCGCTGGCGGTGATGAACGAGCGACTGCTGCACGATCCCGAGCCGGCGCGTAGCCGGCGCCGCGAGATCTCACCCGAGTTGAACGAGATTTTGAACCGCGCGCTGGAGCGGGACCCCCGCCGCCGTTACCAGACCGCAAGCGAGATGGCCTGGGAACTCGAGCACCAGGAGCAGGTGGGAGTGGACGAGAGGAGCGAACGCCGCCCCACTTTGGGCGGCGCGAAGCTGCCCAATGCGCGGCGGATGCTGCTCTACGCCGGCCTGGCACTGGCGCCAATTGCAATTTTTGTGCTGATGATGTTGCTGGCGCGGCGGTGAGTGCGGGGCCTCATGCTGCCCGACCCTTGCCGAAAAGTACGCGTCAAGGATGCGCCCGGCGTATTCTTGTGCATGTCGTTCGAATCTCGCGCTGGCGGCCGATGCCAGCGAATCGAGGTATGGGCATGAGACTTTTCAAGTTAATCGCTCTGCTTGTGGTTTTGCTCCCCACGCTCGTTGTTGCACAACAAAAGGCCAAGAAGCATCCCGATCTCCCCGCTGTCTTTGCGAATGCGCGTTATGTCTATGTTGAGGCGATTGGTGGAGACGCCTTCAATCCAGGCTTGTATCCGAAAGACCGTCAGGCCATTGTGGACGTGGAAGATGCTCTTCGCGATTGGAACCGCTACACCCTCACAGTGGAGCGCAAGCAGGCGGATCTCGTCTTTGTGGTTCGCAAGGGGCGGCTGGCTAGCGGACAAATTCGCGGTACAGTCGGTAGCAGCCCGCCTCCCCACGGAACCCAGCCCCCTGGGCGCACGCCACTCGAGACCGGCGTGGACTTGGAGACAGAGGTAGGACCTGAAGATGATCTGCTCTGGGTGTGCTTGATCCACACCGACGGCAAGCGCAGTGGTCCAATCTGGAGGCTTACCCTACCGGACGGCCTTGACGGCCCTCAGTTGCTTCTCTTTCAGCAGCTCAAGGCCGCTGTGGAGCGCGCTTATCCGCGCAGACCAGTCAGCCAGCCTTCCAAACCATGATGGCCGTTGACATGGCCGGGATGTGGCGATCATAGCAACAGGCTTGGCGGGTGAGCACCCTTCAAAGGACCACGACTGTGGGTGAGCACAAACCTCAATCGCATTTTTCCCACTTCTCACCAATCAGAGGTTCAGGCAACTCGTGAAGCGGTCAGCGAGTCAGCGGGGAAGCGCGCGGGGGTATTCGAAGTCCGGCGGAATATAAGTTCGCGCGGCGAGCACGCTGGGTACGGATCATTGCACTGCCATCCAGGCTTCAAGGTCGGCACGGAAAGCGGCGCCTTCCATCGGTCCATTGACCATCACCGCCCGCGCCCCGGCGGCGTTGGCGGTACGAAGCGCCTGGGCGGGAGGCAAGCCTTGCAGCCAGCAGGCGACCAGGACGGCGCCGAAGCAGTCCCCCGCCCCGGTAGGGTCAACTTGTGTCACGCGGAAGGCGGGGGCGGTCAGGGTGCATTCCTTGTCATACCATACGGCCCCTTCGGCCCCCTTTTTCACCACCACCACCTTGACGCCCCGGTCCAGAAGCTCGCGGGCGGCGCCTGCTTCGTCCCTGGCCTCTGTCAGGAGGAAGAGCTCGTCGCCACTGGGCAGGTAGAGATCGGTGGCTGCCAGCACGCGCCGCAGACGCTCGGTCAAGCCGGGGGCGGAGAGGATTTCCTTGCGCAGGTTGGGATCGAAGGAGACGCTGCCGCCCTTCCCCTTGACGAGGTCGAGCGCCTCTTCCACCGCTTCCGCGAGACCAGGGGCGGCGAGGCTTGAGCCCATCACGTGCAGATGGCCGCACCCCGCGATCATCTGCCGCCCTTCCAAAGTCAGTGTGGTTTGTCCGGCGGCGCTGTCGCGGATGTTGAAGACAAAATCGCGGCTGCCGTCGGGGCGATAGCGGACGAAAGCGCTGCCGGTCACCGCCCGTTCGTGGACGCGGATCGCCGACACATCCACCCCATCGGCGCGAAGGCGATCGATGTTCAGCCGCCCGAAATCATCCGCGCCGACGCAGCCGACGAGACCGCAGGGGTGGCCAAAGCGAGCCACCTGATCGATGAAAATGGCCGGAGCGCCACTGGGGAACGGTCCGACCAGGGCGATGGGCGACCGAAAGCCCTCGCCGGGCTCCGCCGCCATGATCTCAACCAGGATTTCACCGATTACACCAACCTTACGCAAATCCGCCCCCTCATCCGCCGTAATGATCCGTCTCAGGCACGCTGCGGCGGAGAAGACCCCGGGGTGACCAGATCCTCTCCTTCGCGGCTAGCGGTACGAGTCGTCCCGGTGAATGACAAACTCCGGATAAGCTCCGCCGCCCAGCTCGTGCAGGTCCATGCCGATACGCTCGCCGTCGGGGTCCACGCGCAGCGGGATGATGCGGTCGACCCGCCAGAAGAGCAGGTACACCAACGGCAGCGCCCGCCCCAGCAGCGTGGCGATGCCTACCCGTTGCGCCACCAACTGCCCCGCCTGGGGAGCCAGCACGCCGGCCGCTATCAATCCCCACAGCCCGCCCACGCCGTGCGCGGTGATCGCGCCCGAAGGGTCGTCGATGGCCACGGCCAGCTCCAGCACCTCCACCAGCAGCGGCGTGATGATGCCCGCGATGAGGCCGATCACCAGCCCCTGCACGGGCGTCACAATCCCCGCGGTCGCGCTGGAAGCCACCAGGCCGGCCAGCCAGCCGTTGGCGCACAAACTGGCGTCGGGCTTGCCGAAGCGAATCCGCGTCACCGCAAACGTGGCAGCCACTGCTCCCGAGGCCGAGAGCAGCGTGTTCAGCGCCGCTCCGGGGAGCGCGCTCAGGGGCGCGTGCATCCACAGAACCGCTCCCGCCAGGTTGAAGGCCAGCCAACCAGCCAGCGCCAGCAAACAGCCGAACAGAATGTAATTCGCGTTATGGCCCGGCATGGCGGTGGCAAATGCGCCCTGCGGAAACTTGCCCTTGCGCGGCCCGGCAATCCAGACTACCGCCAGCCCGCACATCCCGCCCAGCAAGTGGACAGTAGCCGCGCCAGCCGGGTCCTGAAATCCCGAGCCGAGCGAGAAGTTGACGCCCAGTTGCGCCAGCCAGCCGCCGGACCACACCCAGCCCGCCATGAGCGGAAATACCAGCGCACCCATTACGGCGGCAACCGCGCATCCAGCCATCAGCCGCACGCGGTCGGCGCCCGAGCCCCAGGGAATCAGCGCCGCCAGCGCCACGGCAAGAAACTGGAACAGCAGCCCCAACTGCGCCTGCGCCGAGGCAGTTCCAAAGCCGCCCAGGAAGAGCGGCCCCGCGCCCAGCCAGTTCCAGGCGTTGCCGGCCATGTGGAAGGTGTGGCTCGCGCCGCCCGCAGAGCTGGCAAATGTCGCGCCTACCAGGGCAAAGGAAATCACCGAAACCCCGACAATCGCCAGGCTGCCCAGCAGCGACTGCGCGGCCGACCGCGACCTGCCCAGGCCGGTGTTGATCAGCGCGAGGCCAGCCAGCGCCAGCGGCGCCAACAGCAGCAGCGCCAGGACCAGCACGAAGGCAGTCTCAGTCAACGCAGGAAGCAGATTCGGCGTCATGAGCGGTCCTTTCCCTTGTCTTCCATATGTCCGCGCACAGCCACCACCAGGCCCAGCGCCTCAACGGCCAGCCCGCACAGCACAAACCCCGCACGCGCGCCCGCATTCGAGGCAGGGAACAACACAAGCGCGGAGATCGAGAGAAAGAAACCGGCTGGCATCACCAGCAATCCGGCAAATCTCATGGTCGTTCCCTTTTCTGACCGCCAGTGTGGCCAACCATGAAGTCCATGCACCCCCACCCTCCGGGTCCAGGTTCTTGGGTCCGCACTGCCAGATGATTTTTATCGAGAGAAGCTGCAACGCCTGTACGAATTCTAAAGCATCCGCGGGTTCGGGCCACCCATGTGTGCGCTGCTTCGGGCCGAGGACCCGGGCGGCCCTTACGACTTCCTTTCAAGCGGCAGTCAATAATGGCTTATGTACATTCGTCTGGACCCGGCCCACCGGGCATTCGCCGTCTTCCTGGGTGTCGTTACACTGGCCGGCGTAGGCGTGCTCTTGGTTTGGGACGTAGTCCCCACCTTATTTCCCGCCAGAAGTCACGACTGGATCGCGGCTTTTCCGCTGGCCATGATCGCTGTTGCGTACCTCGTCTACCAGGCTGCGCATCGCCCCCCAGCGAAGGAATTCGCCAAGGCAGTCATGCTGGCAGTCGCGTTTCTTTTCTGGGCCGCCAATCAATTCTGGCCGGACTTGCCCCACGCGACCCTCTTCAACGACATTGCCATCGCGTTTTTTGTCCTGGATGTGTTCCTGGTCATCATCGGCTGGCCAGCCACATCGCCGGACGAGTCCTTTGCCGAGACGTGCGCTGGATCGCCGGACGAAAAGCGGTCCTGAGGACTTTTGCGCCGTCCCATCGACGCTGGCGGCGCCCCGATTTTGGCTGTCAGCCTCATTGCCGCATTCTCGAAAAGCTGAGCCTGTCTTCGACCGGCTGGCGGAACCCTGTTTCCGCGTGATATTCTACCGATCAAATCCCAGCCTCTGGTACGCATGGCGTCAGAGGCACGGTGGTTATTTCCCCGCGCCGCCTGTTATCACAAGCTGTTTTCTTTTCAGCGGATTACAAAGCCTTCATAAAGTGAACTTTTTAAAGATTTTTCAGCCCGCGACCTCCCACGCGGTGGGCTCCGGCTGCTATATTAATTTTTCGGGGCTTCCCACCTCTCAGGTGAGTCTTGTTCAACAATACTTTTTGAACACAACGTGTGTGACCGCCGACACATCGGGCGGAACCAAAACGAATACCAAGCAGGGATTGCATTCATGGCGCAGATATTTGACCGCAGCTCCAACGCTCTGGCTCGCGCGAGCCTGGTGTTGACGGGGCTGATCGTGATCGCCCTGGGGGTCACGCTCAACCAGTTGCAGCGCTCTCCTTGGGTGACGCGGCAGGGGCAGCGCCCGGACCAGCCGGTGCCCTTCAGCCACAAACACCACGTTCAGGGCCTCGGCCTGCAGTGCCAGTACTGTCATGTCACTGTGGAGAAATCGAGCTATGCCGGGATTCCGCCCACCAAGACCTGCATGAACTGCCACGCGCAGATCTGGACCAACGCGCAACTCATCGAGCCGGTTCGGACCAGCTGGGCGACGGGCGAGAGCCTGGTGTGGACCAAGGTCCACGACCTGCCCGACTTTGTCTACTTCAGCCACGAGATTCACGTCAACAAGGGTCTGGGGTGCGCGAGCTGTCACGGCCGGGTGGACCAGATGCCGCTGATGTACGCGCAGAACACCCTGCAGATGGAGTGGTGCCTGGACTGCCATCGCAATCCATCCAAAAACCTGCGCCCCACCAGTGAGGTCTACAACATGGCCTGGGAAGCTCCGGTTGAGGATCGTCCGGTCTGGTGTTCGGTTGCCGATGAAAAGTCCGGCGTCCCCACTGCCCAGAGCGTGAACTGCGTCAGCAAGGATCCCGGCGGCTCCGGGCCTGAAGTGGCCTCGCTTGAGCTGCCATTGAGTGGCACACACGGCCTTACCGGCGATGTGTCGGCCGCAACTCTGCCGGTTCCAGTCAAGTACGAGAAGTTCACCAGCCAGGCCGATCTTGGCCACTTCCTTGAGAAGCATTACAAGATCCGCCCCCCCAGAGAGCTGACCAGCTGCGAGGTCTGCCACCGATGAGCCGACAGAAGATGAACGATGATGTGAACAATCCGGAAAGTGCAGGCATCTTGAGCCAGGTTCGAGGGGAGCATCTCTCAGGGGCTAAATCCAAGCCTTTCTTTTCGGCGCCTTACGGCACGACTGAAGTCGTGCCCTTTCAAAGCACCGGCTCCGACAAGCCGATGACCCTGGTGCAGGTGCGGGAGCAGCTCAAGGGCGTTAAGGGCAAAGGCTATTGGCGGTCGGTGGACGAGCTGGCCGGGACGGCGGAGTTTCAGGCGGCGGTGGAGCGCGAGTTTCCTTCCTCGGCGCAGGAGTGGGTCGATCCGGTCTCGCGGCGCGGCTTCATGAAGCTGATGGGCGCGTCCCTCGCGCTAGCCGGGCTGGCCGGTTGCGCCAAGCAGCCCGACGAGCCTATCTATCCATACGTGAAGGCGCCGGAGGATTTGATTTTGGGCAAGCCGATGTACTTTGCCACGGCGCACCCGTTTGTGACGGGCGCGGTGCCGCTGCTGGTGAAGAGCGATCAGTTCCGGCCCATCAAGGTGGACGGCAATCCCGAGCATCCTTATAACCAGGGGTCGTCGGACCCGTTTACGCAGGGAACGCTGCTGGACCTCTATGATCCCGACCGTTCGCAGCGCGTGCTCTATCGCGGCGAGAACCGCGAGTGGGCGGAGTTTGCGCAGGAACTGCGGTTGAAGGCGGCGGCGTCGAAGGACGGGAGTGGGATTTACTTCCTCAGCTCGACCATCACCTCGCCCACACTGGCGCGGCAGTGGAAGGCGGTGCAGGCGGCGTACCCGAAGGCGACGCTGGTGCAGTATGACCCGGCGATTGCGGGGACGACGCTTGAAAAGGGCATCGATGGTCAGTACGCGCTGGCCAATGCGGATGTGATTGTTTCGCTCGATGCGGATTTCCTTTCGGGTGCGGCTTATCCGGGCTTCCACAAGCTGGTGGGTGATTACGCGGCACGGCGAAAGGATCCGGAGAAGCTGAACCGGCTGTATGCGATTGAGTCGACACCAACGACGACCGGCATGAAGGCCGAACACCGGCTGGGATTGCGAGCGAGCGAGATTCCGGCGTTTGCGGCGGAGCTGGCCAAGGCGGTGGGCGGCTCGCCGATCCCCGGCACTTCTCCGAGCTACAACTGGACCGACGAGCAGAAGAGATTCCTTGCCGCGTTGGCTAACGATCTAAAGGCCCACGCAGGCAAGAGCGCCGTGATTCCCGGACTTTGTCAAGACCCCTCGGTCGAGGCGATGGCCTCGGCCATCAACGCCGCGCTCGGCAACACCGGCAAGACGGTTCTTGTCTCCGGTGAGACAGCCATTCCGATTCCTTCCGACCAGGTCGCCGGCATCAAGTCTCTGGTCGCCGATTTGAACGCAGGCAAGGTGGACTGGCTGGTGATTTTGAATGCCAACCCCATCTACGCCGCGCCCGTCGACCTCGAGTTCGCCTCCGCCTTCGATAAGGCCAAGGTTGTCGCCCATCTCGGCTCGCATCTCGATGAGACCGGGCTGATCGCTCATTGGCACATTCCCGCCTCGCACTATCTGGAATCATGGTCTGACGCGCGCTCCTGCGACGGCACGGTTTCCATCGTGCAGCCGCTTATCGATCCGCTCTACGGAGGCAAGACGGCGCACCATGTCTTCCAGGCGCTCCTCAACGAGCCCGGCCTGAGCCCGTACGATGCAGTCCGCGAAACCTGGAAGCCGGTCATCAAGGGCAACTTTGAAACAGGCTGGCGCAAGGCGTTGCACGCTGGCTGGATCGACGGCACGACGTTAGAGACAATAGACAAAATCCCGATGGAAAAGGCTTGGCAGGTCACGGTTCCGGCACCATCGCCGAAAGACGCGCTCGAAATCATCTTCCGTCCCGACCCGAATGTTTACGACGGGCGGTGGTCGAATGTGGGCTGGCTGCAGGAGCTGCCCAAACCGGTGACCAATCTCAGCTGGGATAATGCCGCGATGGTTTCCGGCGCAACGCTGACCAAGCTCGGCCTCGAAGAGGACGACATCGTCGAGCTGACCGTCGCTGGCCACAAGGTCAAAGCCCCGGTCATCGCCGTTCCTGGCCATCCCGACAACTCGGTCACCGTGCATCTGGGCTATGGACGCCAGGCCGCTGGGCGCGTGGGCTCGGGCGCGGGGTTCAACGCGTACCTGATCCGCACCAGCGACGCGCCGTTCTACGCGACGGGTTCCATCAAGAAGATCGACGGCAAGTGGGGCCTGGCGATCACCAAGAGCCACTTCCAGGATCATCGCGGCGAGCGGTTTGGCCAACCCAAGGGCCACGATAACAACTCGCTCGAAGCCGATGAGGCGATCAACGAGCGCGGCATCATCCGCTACGCCACGCTGGACGAGTACAAGGCCAACCCCGGCTTCGCCAACGAGGGCGAGGGCCACGAGAAGACCGACAAGGACGTCACGCTGTTTCCCAATTGGGATTACTCGACCGGCAACGCCTGGGGCATGTCGATCGACATGGCCAGTTGTACGGGGTGCAATGCCTGCATCGTGAGTTGTTATGCGGAGAACAACATCGCCGTGGTGGGCAAGCAGCAGGTGCGCATCGGCCGTAACATGCAGTGGCTGCGCATCGACACTTACTTTGAAGGCGACCTCTCGGCGCCGCGAGCGCACTTCCAGCCCATGGCCTGCCAGCACTGCGAGAACGCGCCCTGCGAGCAGGTTTGCCCGGTGGGCGCCACGGTGCACACGCCCGAGGGGCTGAACACCATGGTCTACAACCGCTGCGTGGGGACGCGTTATTGCTCCAACAACTGCCCCTACAAGGTGCGCCGCTTCAACTTCCTGCTCTTCTCCGACTTTGAAACCGAGAGCCTCAAGCTCTCGCGCAACCCCGATGTCAGCGTTCGCTCACGCGGCGTGATGGAAAAGTGCAGCTACTGCGTGCAGCGAATCTCGGCGGTCAAGATCGAGTCGGACAAAGACAACCGGCCCATTCTCGATGGGGAGATTCAAACCGCATGCCAGCAGGCCTGCCCGGCTTCGGCCATCACATTCGGCAACATCAACGACAAAGGCAGCCGGGTGGCAAAGCTGCACGGCGATGAGCGCAGTTACCAGGTGCTTGCCGATCTCAATACGCGTCCGCGAACCAAGTATGTAGCCGCGGTGCTGAACATGAACCAGGAACTTGAAGATCAGCCGGTGGAACACCCGGCGAAGGGTTAAGAGGGACGATGGCGACAGCGGACCTGAAACCGAAGGATCCACATCGCGTGGCGGGACTCGATCCGGTCACCGGCGAATACCGGGTCATTGCGCCGGGACAGACCTTCAAGTCGGTCACTGCGAAGATCGCGGATATTGTGCTCACCCCGGACACGCCGCTGGGCTGGTTCGCCCTGTTCGCGGTGGCCGGGGCGGGCGCCACCATGCTGCTGTCGGCGGTGACCTGGCTGTTCCTGGTGGGCACCGGGATCTGGGGCATCTCGCAGCCGGTGGCCTGGGGCTTCGCCATCATCAACTTCGTGTGGTGGATCGGCATCGGCCACGCAGGAACGCTGATCTCCGCGATTCTGCTGCTGTTCAAGCAGGGCTGGCGCAACTCCATCAACCGCTTCGCAGAGGCCATGACGATTTTTGCAGTCGTCTGCGCCGGCATGTTCCCGCTCATCCACGTAGGCCGTCCATGGCTGGGTTACTGGATGCTGCCAGTTCCCCTCACCATGAACGTGTGGCCGCAGTTCCGCTCGCCGCTGCTGTGGGACGTGTTTGCCGTCTCCACCTACGCCACCATCTCCGTGGTCTTCTGGTACATCGGCATGGTTCCCGACTTCGGCACCATGCGTGATCGTGCGCAGTCGAAGTTTGCCCAGTATGCCTTCGGCCTGGTCTCGCTCGGCTGGCGCGGCTCAGTCCGTCACTGGATGCGCTACGAAACGGCTTCGCTGCTGCTGGCCGGTCTGGCCACGCCGCTGGTGCTCAGTGTGCACACCGTCATCAGCTTCGACTTCGCAGTCGCGGTGCTGCCGGGCTGGCACACTACCATCTTCCCGCCCTATTTTGTGGCCGGCGCCATCTATTCGGGCTTCGCAATGGTGCTGACGCTGGCCATTCCGCTGCGCAAGTTCTACCACCTGGAGGGCCTGGTCACCGACCGCCACATCGACAATATGGGCAAGGTCATGCTGGCCACCGGCTTCATCGTCGCTTATGGCTACGGGATGGAAGTCTTCATGGCCTGGTACTCGGCCTCGCACTGGGAAGCCTTCATGATGTGGAACCGCATGTTCGGCCCCATGGGCTGGGCCTACTGGGTCCTGGTTACCTGCAACCTGGCCATTCCGCTGACCACGCTTTGGTCGCGCAAGCTGCGCACCAACATCGCGTTCATGTTCTTCATCTCCATCGTGGTCAACACCGGCATGTGGTTTGAGCGCTTCGTCATCATTGTGACCAGTCTCTACCGCGACTTCCTGCCCTCTTCGTGGGGCACCTATCGCGCGACCAAATGGGACTACATGACGTATGTGGGCACGCTAGGGCTGTTCACCGCACTGTTCCTCCTGTTTGTTCGCTTTGTGCCCATGATTCCCATGAATGAAATCCGCATGATGCTGCCCGGGGCCAAGATTGCGCCCAAGAAGGCAGCGGAGGCTGCTGACTGATATGCCCCCACGCGAAGGAACGTACGGCATGCTTGCCGAATTCGATACGCCCAGCGACCTGGTCCGCGCAGCCCAACGGGCGCGCAAAGACGGATGGCGTCGCCTGGATTGCTATACGCCCTATCCGGTCGAGGAAGCGGCCGAGGCCATCGGCTTCCACCGCAACAAGGTGCCGCTGATTACCCTGATCGGCGGCTTGATGGGCCTGGCAGCCATGTTCTCGCTTGAAACCTGGATTTCGGTGCTGGCCTACCCGCTGAACATCGCTGGGCGTCCGCTCTACTCCTGGCCGGCCTTCATTGTGCCTGCCTACGAGTGGACCATCCTCTGGGCCGGGCTTTCCGCGGCTTTCGGCATGCTGGCGCTTAACGGCCTGCCTGCGCTTTATCATCCGCTCTTCAACGCGCCCAACTTCCGCAACGGCGCAACCACGGACAAATTCTTTCTCTGCCTGGAAGCGCTTGACCCCAAGTTCGATCTAGTGGAAACCCGGGCCTATCTCACCAGCTTCCAGCCAACGTCGGTTGTGGAGGTGGAGTACTGATGATCAAGGATCAGAGATCAGGGATCAGGGATCAGCGGACCGACCTTGTGGGCAGGCTCCGGCGCGTAGCCGCGGCAGCAGCGTTTGCCGCTCTTCTGCTCGCCGCCGGGTGCAGGCAGGACATGCAAAACCAGCCCAAGCTCATTCCGCAGCGCGGCTCCGAGATGTTCGCCGATCATCGCGGCGCGCGCCCGCAGGTGGTCAATACCGTGGCCCGCGGCCAGTTGCGCGAAGACAGCTACTTCTATACCGGCGTGGTGCAGGGCGCCAATGGCTATCGCGAAGAGAAAAACGAGCTGCCCTTCCCGGTGACCGTGGAAGTGCTCAAGCGCGGCCAGGAGCGGTTCAACATCTACTGCACGCCATGCCACTCGCGCGTAGGCAACGGCTTGGGGGCGATCGTCGAACGGGGTTACAAGCAGGCCGCCAATCTCCACGACCAGGTGCGTCTCGCGCAGCCCATCTCCCACTACTTCTACGTCATGACCCACGGCTACGGCGCCATGCCCGACTACTCGGCACAGTTGGCCCCGGTGGATCGCTGGGCAGTCGCGGCCTATATCCGCGCATTGCAGTTGAGCCAGTCGGCCACGGAGAAGGATGTGCCCTCGGGAGTCCAGGTGAAGGACCTGAAGGCCATCGCCGAAGAGAAGCATTTGCCCGCCGGATTTGCCGAGCCCTGGGCGCTGCCCGCGACGGCCGTGCAGGCCTATCCGGCGTTGACCAAAGAAGGAACTCCTGCCATGGCTCCGGCCTGCACCGCGGGCCCCGCAATCAAGATTCCCGTAAGCAAACCGGCCCCTGCGGCCGCGAAGTAAGGACTGAAGGACGAATGGCTCACGACCAACAACACGCCAAAACCCTCCCCGCCGATCTGAGCGCGCCGGCTTTTGTCGACATGTGGAAGAGCAGGGCCGTGATCGTCGCGATCATCTTCGCGGTCATTGCCGTCGGCCTCGGCTTCCTCGACGGCAAAGGCTTCGATTCCGATCATGTGATGCGCGCCTGGGTGCTCGGCCTGATGCTCACCTTCGGCTGGTCTGTCGGCGGGCTGGCCATGCTGATGGTGCAGTACGTCACCGGCGGCAAGTGGGGACTGCTGCTGCGCCGCCCGCTCGAAGCCATGAGCCGCACCCTCCCGGTCGTCTTCGTGTACTGGCTGGTTGTCGCCATCTGGATGAAGAAGCTCTACCTTTGGGCGCAGGTCGACGGCTCCAGCGCGAGCGATGTGGCCACGGCGCTGAAGACTGGATTCATTAACGAGGTTCAGGCGCACGCGCTCACCTTCAAGCGCCCCATGCTGCAGCCGGAGATGTTCTGGCTGGTCAGCCTCTTCTGCTTCGCCGTGTGGGCCTTCTACATGTTCCGCCTCAACCGCCTCGGGATCGAGCGCGACAAGGATTCGCCCGCCAACACGCCCGGCTGGATCAAGAAAATGGAGAACATAAGCGGCCCCGGCATTCTCATCTACTCGCTCACTATGACCGCCGCGGTCATCTACTGGGTCATGTCCATGGACCCCACCTGGTACTCGTCGGTCTACGGCCTACTGTTCCTGGTCGGGCAAGGCTACTCGGTGCTGGCGCTCTCCATCATCGTGGCGATCTCGCTGTCCAGTGCCGAGCCCTTCAAGACCATCCTGCGCCAGACCGAGCAGCACGACCTCGGCAAGTTCACCTTCGCCTTCGTCATGCTCAACATCTATCTCGCCTTCTCGCAGTTCCTCATCATCTGGTCGGGGAACCTGCCGGAAGAGATTCCCTGGTACCTCGATCGCATACGCGGCCACTGGGGCGTCATCGTCACGCTCGACTTCCTCTTCCATTGGCTCATCCCCTTCTCGCTGCTGCTGTCGCGCGACATCAAGCGCAACAAGAGGCGGCTGATCCTGGTCTGCCAGTGGATGATCTTCGCCAAGGCCTTCGATCTGTTCTGGCTCATCGAGCCAAACTACAAGGATGCAGCACGCAACCTGCACTTCAGTTGGGGCATCCTCGAGTACATCGCCGTCCCGGCGGCCATGGTCGCCTTCTGGGTGGCCTTCTATTGCACGCGCTTGAAGGGCCGGCCGCTGGTGCAGACCAACGACCCGCACCTGGCAGAAATTCTGGAGCCTGAGCATGCACACGCATAAATCCGATTCAGGACACGAACCCGAAGAGATTGACGCATCCGTTGGCTACGAGCAGAGCGATATTCGCGTCACAGGGATCATCGTCTTTCTTACCTCGCTCGGGATCTTTGTCGTCGTCTCGGCAGTGCTGTGCTACGGCATCGGCATGTTGATCAACGGCCAGATGGCCAAGACCGACGGCCCACCCACCAAGTGGAACAAGGACAGGACCGTGGACACACGCGGCCTGGGCAACCTCGCCAACAGCCCCGCACTGCAAAATAAGTTCGCTCAAATCACGCAGCAGTTTCCCACGCCTCGTCTGCAAACCGACGATGGCAACCAGGAGATCGCCGACCTGCACTCCCGGGAAGACCTGTTGCTGAACAACTACAGTTGGGTTGACCGTTCGCAGGGCAAGGTGAGAATTCCCATCGACCGGGCAATCGAGGTGCTTGCCCAGCGCGGCTTGCCGGTTGCGGCCGCGGTGGATCAGGCTCCGCTGATGGCGGGGGACACGAAGCCAATGGTGGCCGTGCCCTTGACCAATGGATTTACGCGCACCGGCTATGAGCACGACCGCGCAGTGGCGGAAGCGTTGGAGACCGCGCGCGGGGATCAGAAGTAGACCGCACCGCGAGCAGGTACTCATATTGGCGGGCACAAAGGGTGGAAGCATCACAGTTGAACAGGGCCGGCGCTCTGTAAACGGCCATGCAGCAGAAGGAAGCAGGAGTCGATGCAAAGCAACGGGACAATGCGAATTGGTTGGCGGAAGGCAGCGAGAACCGCAGCCTGCGCGGCAGCTTTCTGCGGTACGCTGGCAACGCCTGCTCTCATGGCCCAGGTCTCAAGCTACTCCGACAAGGAGGTCGGGCCGGTCAACGACAAGCCTCCATCCATCCTCAACAGCGTAGCCATCTCCCAGAATCTCAACGCACAGCTCCCGCTCTCGCTTGCTTTCACTGACGACCATGGCCAGCAGGTGCAATTGGCCGGCTACTTCGGCAAGAAGCCGGCCATTCTGGCGCTGGTCTATTACCAATGCCCCATGCTCTGCTCCGAGGAGCTAAACGGACTCACCGGCGCATTGCAGATGGTGGATGAGGTTCCCGGCAAGGACTTCAACATGATCGTCGTCAGCATCGATCCAAGCGAGGGAACCGACCTTGCCGCCGCCAAAAAGCGCACCTACCTCAAGCGCTACGGGCATCCTGAGACAGCAAATGGCTGGCACTTCATGACCGGAACCCAGGCCAGCATCGACGCCCTCACCAAGGCGGTGGGATTTGGGTATGTAAGGATTCCGGGGCCGGACGGCAAGCTCAGCCAGTTCGCCCACGCCAGCTCGATTCAGATCGTTACTCCGGAGGGCAAGCTGGCCCAGTACTACATGGGCGTGGAGTATTCGCCCAAGGATTTGCGGCTCGGCCTCGCCGAAGCTTCTTCCAATCGCATCGGCTCGCCGGTGGACAATATTCTAACCTACTGCTACCACTACGATCCCCAGACCAACAAGCACTCCTTGATCGTTGCCAGGGTTGTTCAGATGGGCGGGCTGGTAACACTGTGCTCGCTGGGCGGATTCATGCTGGTCATGTTCCGGCGGGATAGCCGCATGGGAAACGAAACATCCGGGACAGACAAAACGGGGACAGGAACAAAGGTGAACGGATAACGGAATGAACCACATCAGTCCAGTAATTTGGCAGTTTCTCGTCAAGTGGATGACCAACTTCGCGCTGATTCCGCCGGAGGCGTCCAAGATTGCGCCTCAGATGGACGCGCTCCTCTTTTTCGAGGTCCTTGTGAGTCTGATAGGACTCACTGTCGTCATCCTGCTGGTCACGAGCTTCTGCATTCTCTACAGCAAGGAACGCCACCCGGACGCGGAGCAGATCGAGGGCTCCACGCTGCTGGAGGCAACATGGACCATCATCCCGCTGGGCCTGTTCCTGGTGATGTTCGTGTGGGGCGCGCTCATTTACTTCCGCGTCTATACGCCGCCTACCAATGCCATGAACATCTACGTGGTGGGCAAACAGTGGATGTGGAAGGCCGAGCATCCGGGCGGTCAGCACGAGATCAATTCGCTGCACATCCCTACAGGCAAGCCCATCCAGTTGACCATGATCTCGCAGGACGTCTTTCACAGCTTCTCCATCCCCGCGTTTCGCGTCAAGCGCGAGGTCATCCCCGGTCGTTACACCACCGTCTGGTTCGAGGCCACCGCGCCCGGAACCTATCACCTGTTCTGCACCCAATATTGCGGCACCAACCACTCCCAGATGATCGGCGACATCGTCGTGCTTACGCCCGAAGACTACAAAAAGTGGCTCGCCGGCTCCACCAGCGGCATGTCTCTGGCGCAGAACGGCGAGCGGCTCTTCGCCAGCCTCAGTTGCAACGCCTGCCACAACACACGGCCCGATGCGCGCGGTCCCAGCCTGGCAAGCGTCTACGGCGCCAAGCTGGCCCTCTCCTCGGGCGGAACCGTGACCGCCGACGACGCTTACCTGCGCGAAGCAATCCTGAACCCCTCGCAGCACATCACCCAGGGTTTTGCGCCCATCATGCCTACCTACCAGGGGCAGGTCAGCGAAGAAGGAGTCATCGCCCTGGTTGAGTACATCAAGAACCTCAACTCCGATTACCGCATTCAGCAGACTCTGAACACAACCGGCCTGCTGCCGGAGGGCGAAGGAAAGGCTGCCCCGGCAACAGGTCCGGCTGGGCACAACGCGGCCCCACAAGGAATGGTGAAGCCATGAGCGCCACAATCGTCAGTCTCCCCGACCAATCCACGGCCAGAATCCCCAAGGTGAATTTCTTCACCAAGGAAAACGGACTGCTGAGCTGGCTGCTGACCGGCGACCACAAGCGGATTGCCATCCTCTATCTCATCTCGATCAGCTTCTTCTTCTTCATCGGAGGAGCGCTCGCCGGGCTGATCCGCCTCGAGCTACTCACGCCGCAGAGCGACCTGATGGCCACCGACACCTATAACAAGGTGTTCACCATGCATGGCATCATCATGATCTTCTTCTTTCTGGTGCCCTCCGTCCCGGCGACGCTGGGAAACTTCCTTATCCCGTTGATGATCGGCGCCAAAGATCTTGCCTTGCCCAAGATCAACCTGCTCAGTTGGTACCTGTATCTTGCCGGCGGCTGCCTCGCGCTGTACGCGATGATGACCGGTGGCGTGGACACGGGCTGGACCTTCACCACACCTCTCTCAACGCACTATTTGAACACCAACGTCCTCACAACCGGAATCGCAATCTTCATCGCCGGATTCAGCTCGATCTTCACCGGGCTGAACTTCATCGTCACCATTCACAAGATGCGCTGCCCGGGCATGACCTGGTTCCGCATGCCGCTCTTTGTCTGGGCCCACTACGCAGCCAGCATCCTCATGGTGCTGGGCACCCCGGTGCTGGCCATCGCCCTGGTTCTGGTGGCCCTCGAACGCACCATCGGCATCGGCGTCTTCGACCCCACCAAGGGCGGCGACCCGCTCCTCTTCCAGCACTTGTTCTGGTTCTACTCCCACCCCGCCGTCTACATCATGATTCTGCCCGGCATGGGCGTCATCTCTGAGACCATCTCCACCTTCAGTCGAAAGCGGGTCTTCGGCTATACGGCGGTCGCGTTCTCCTCGGTGGCTATCGCCGTCTTCGGCTTCTTCGTCTGGGCCCACCACATGTTCATCATGGGCGTATCGAACTACGCGGTGCTGGTGTTCTCGCTGCTCACCATGCTGGTCGCCGTCCCTTCCGCGATCAAAATCTTCAACTGGACCTTTACCCTTTACAAGGGCTCCATTACCTTCGAGACGCCCATGCTCTACACCTTCGGGTTCATGGGCCTGTTCACCATAGGCGGCCTCACCGGCGTCTTCCTCGGCACCGCGGGGACCGATATTCACCTCACCGAAACTTACTTTCTCGTCGCCCACTTCCACTTCGTCATGGTGGGCGGCATGTTGATGGCCTTCCTCGCTGGCCTTCATTTCTGGTGGCCCAAGATGACCGGCCGCATGTACCCGGAAAAAATATCCCAGTTGGCCGCCGTGGTTACCTTCATCGGCTTCAACTTCACCTTCTTTCCGCAGTTTATTCTCGGCGTCCTCGGCATGCCCCGACGCTATGCCTCTTATCCGCCGGAGTTCCAGGTGCTCAACGTCTTCTCCACTGCCGGCGCAACGATTCTGGGCGTGGGCTATATGCTGCCCGTCCTCTACCTCACCTGGTCGCTCAAGTACGGAGAGATCGCGGGCAACAATCCATGGCAGGCTACCGGCCTCGAGTGGCAGATCCAATCTCCACCACTCACTGAGAACTTCCCCGCAACCCCCATCATGGACCACGAAGCCTACGACTATGAATGGCTCGACAAGCAGAAAGAAAAAGAGGTGACCATTGTCGGATAGCACAGCCATTGCCCACGATGCCCACGCGGCTCCTAACCACGGCCACGAAGAGCACCCGGCCTATCTGCGCCATCACTTTGAGAACGTCGAGCAGCAGGCCGATGCGGCCGGCTTCGCCATGTGGCTCTTCCTGCTCACTGAAGTCATGTTCTTCGGCGGCCTGTTCATGGCCTACCTCGTCTACCGAAACTGGTACTACCCCGCCTTTGTTGAGGCTTCGCACCAGTTGAGCATTCCCCTCGGCGGATTCAACACGCTGCTGCTCATCACCTCAAGCTTCACCATGGCTATGGGCGTCTGGTGCGCGGAGACACGCCGCAAAAGCGGCCTGGTCCTTTCTCTCGTTCTCACCTTCATCCTTGGCGTCGGCTTTCTGGGCGTCAAGACCATCGAGTACAAAGAGAAGATCGAGAAGCATCACGTCCCGGGCTTCCACTACAGCTTGCAGTCGTTTCTCGATCCGGACTCCGACGCCGCCGCCAAAGCCGCCGGGGACAAGCCCCTGCCCCTGGACATGGCCCGCCACACTGAAGTCTATTTCTCGCTTTACTTCGCCATGACGGGCATGCACGCAATGCACATGATCATCGGCATCGCCATCCTCGGATTCATGATCTTCCGCGCCCAGGCCGGGGCTTACACATCCGGCCACGTCACATTTGTTGAGAACTTCGGCCTCTACTGGCACTTCGTCGATATCGTCTGGATATTCCTGTTCCCGCTGCTCTACCTCATCAGCAGACACTCTTGAAGGACAAAACGCCATGACCGAACAAAAAGAAATGGAAGCCGCATCACACCACATCGTAAGCCCTAAGATCTACGTGTCCATCCTCTTTGCCCTGCTGGTGGGCACCGCGATAACGGTCTGGGCTTCCTATGTCGACCTGGGGATCTTCAACCCCATTCTGGCCCTGGCCATTGCCTGCGCCAAGGCCACGCTGGTGGTGCTGTTCTTCATGCACGTCAAGTACAGCTCCAAGCTCACCAAGCTTACCGTCTTCGCAGGCCTCTTCACCTTCCTGACACTCATTGGCATGACCATGTCCGACTACATCAGCCGCGCATGGGGGCTGTGGTAGCAGAACAGTGAACAATGGTCAGTTCGCGGCTGACCCGGTCGATTCCGCACTAAGGGCTGCCCACCTGGGCAGCCCTGTGCCGTGCGCCGCGCATGATCGGCTTCCTCGTCCAGCTTCTCCATCTACCCGGGCAGAACGGCCGCGATGGATTGATTTCAATCGGAAGCGTCGCACCTCTTTGTGGAAAGATGGCCAGCACCATTTTGAGCCGTGCCCGATATGGGCCTTGTTTCACTGTTCGTTCGTGGTTTATTCAGAGACAGCCTGGTGACACATGGGGGCTCACTCGTTAGTTCGCACGCAAACCACTGTCTCCCGGACGCATCTGCTCATCGCCGACAACGAGCGAGTGGACGGCGAAATCTGGCGCTGCGTCCTGTTTCGTCTTCAGCGGCTCCATCAGCTGCTTGACGGCGGCCAACCCGGCTCGCCGATACAATCGCTTCACAAATCATGATGTGGAGAATGAGATTCGCCGCGATGACGGCGCAGCGAAGGTGGCGCGCTCAGATGACTTGCTGACTCGCTAGACCACCAGGTTCATCATTCGGTTGAGCAGCGTCACATCCACGCGCAGGGTGCTTTCGGCCGCCGTGGACGCCACTTGCGTGCACGGCATGCCAGGTTCGCTCTCGCCATCGACGCCTGGCTTTTGGCCGGCCGGCTTCGCCGTCGAAGGTTCTGGCTGCCGCACGGGTTCACCGGGCCCAGACTCCTTGCCGGCGTGTTGCGGCGTCATCGGCGCGGCTGCCAATGCGGCTGCAACCACGGCCGCGGCGTGCGCTTGAACGCGGGCGTGGTCATACCCGGCTTGGGCGTGGGCCGGAATCTGCAACTCTTCGAGCCGCTCGATCAGCTCTGCATCTTCCCCATCGCCCTCGGTGCCTTCGGCCTCGATGGCCTTCAGAATCGAGCGCAGTCCATCCAGCAGGCTGAGCAGCCCGGTGGTCGTGGGCCCGTGCGCGGTCAGCCTGCCTTCGCGGAGTTGGGCCAGCAGGTTTTCGCCCGCGTGCCCCACCTTCTCCAGGCGCTTGAAACCGAGAAATCCGGCGGTCCCCTTGATGGTATGCACCGAGCGGAAGATGTCTCCGATCAGTGCCGCATCCTCGGGCCGCTCCTCCAGTTCGGTCAGGCAGCGCTCGATGCGGTCCAGACCTTCCTGGCTCTCGATCAGGAACTCGCTCGTCAATTCATCCATTGCCATCGCGCCCACTCATCCGCCCGCGCAGGCTCAATCTCCTGCGCGGCAAGCGCTCAAGCCACTTATCGGAAGGAAGCGGCTCAACTTGAGCGGCGAGGCGGGCGGCGGGTGGATTTGCCCCGGCATTCCCAGGGTGTACACGACGGCCCGCAATGGCTTACCCTCAAGCTTCATGCCGAACCCGGAAGCCAACCTGACCGAGTCCGGCCTGGCCGGCCTGCTGGGGCAGGCGCGCCAGGGAGCCCGCAACTCCGTATAGCCGTACTCCGGGGTTGGCGTGGGCGCGGCGCTGAGGCTGACCAACGGCGCGGTGGTAACCGGGACGAACGTGGAGAACGTCAGCTACGGGCTGACCATCTGCGCCGAGCGTTCCGCCCTGGTGGCGGCGGTTTCCAAATTCGGTCCCAGCGTTCGCATTGAAGCCGTGGCCGTGGCCAACCTGAACGAGGCGGCAAGCCCGCCGTGCGGGGCGTGCAGGCAGATGCTGTCGGAATTCATTTTGCCGCAAGCGCCGGTGGTGTTTCCTGCCGCCGACGGAGTGCGCACGATGGCTTTTTCCGCAATCCTGCCGCTGGCGTTCGAGATGAAGCGGAAATAGGATCTCAGCAAGGAACCCGCGATGAAGCGATGGCGAATAGTTGCGCTGGCATTGATTTCTGCCGTAGTGGCTGTTTCTGCAGTCGGGTATGGATGGTCAAAGCATGTGCGGGGGAAGCAAGAGGCCGCCTACCAACGAGAAGTCGGATATCAAACAGCCCTCCACTCATTTGATGCGGAGCTCAAGCCGGGGATGACGCGCAAGGACGTGGAAGGATACCTGCAAAAAAGAGGCATCCAATTCACCAGAATCTGCTGCTTGATTGAGAAAAGCGCATACGCGGACATAACAAGAATTGGAACAGAGCCCGCACCCTGGTATTGCAGCGAACACAATGTCTATATTGCGTTTCAATTTGACGCGGCAGGGGGCGTTTCCCCTTCGGAAGATCCCTCTGACACGCTGCAGAAAACCACGATATTCCCTTGGCTCGAGGGCTGCCTCTAGAATTCACTCGATCTTGCCGCGTCGCCTGCTAAATCAACTCGATCGAAACCCTGCGCCCCACCATTGCCGCGGCCCGCTGCAAGCTTGAGAGCGTAATGTCGTTCTTCGGATCGAGCAGGCGGTCCACCTGTGTGCGGCTCGTCTTCAGAAGCCTTGCCATTTTGTTCTTGGAGATCTTTTGCTTCTTCATAGCCTCGGCCAGTTGCCAGGCCACAACCTCCTTGATCGCCTGTGCCTGCGCCTCCTCAAAGATCCCCTCTTCCTTGAGAAAATCGTCGATGCTCGACCCCATGTGCTTCTTGCTCATCGCTCCAACTCCTTCTGTCGCCTCCGTGCCAGCGCCAAATCATCCTCCGGCGTTGTCCGTGTCTTCTTGATGAACCCATGCAGCGCAACCAGGTGCCCGCCGTACAAACAGATCAAAACACGCGCGGTCCGCTTGGTCGGCAGGTCGGTTCGAATCTCCCACAGGCCGCCGCCCAACGGCCGGCATAGCGGCATACCTACCGGCCAACGCCACTGCGCCCGCAACAGGTCCTTGCCAATCGCCTGGCGCTCCAAAGGTGCAAGCAGTTGCAGCCACTCCCGCACCGGCTCTTTTCCCGGCTCTGAGCGAAAGAAAATCAGCGGAATCTTGTGCGGCTGCGGGTCGTCTGCCATCCTGCACCTTATTTAGTACAATTGTACCTCAAAATGTACGATATTGCAATGAAACAAATTGCGGCAGCCCCGGCTTGCGATAATTCCAACAGCCAACCATCCGAGGCCCGAACGACTATGAGCACTGACACGCCGGCACACAGCCCTATTCACGTCATTGACCTGATTCGCAAGAAGCGGGACGGGCTCGTGCTGAACGAGCGGGAGATTGCCTTCCTGGTCGCCGGCGCGGCTTCGGGGTCCATTCCGCTGGAGCAACTGTCCGCGTGGCTGATGGCCGCGTGGCTGCGCGGCCTATCGGTGGACGAGGCCCGCTCGCTGATGCTGGCCATGCGCGATTCGGGAGAGAAGTTCGATCCCTCGCGGCTGGGCAAGACGGCGGTGGACAAGCACTCGACCGGCGGGGTGGGCGACAAGACCAGCTTTCTGGTGGCTCCCCTGGCAGCGGCGTGCGGCGTGGTTGTGCCTATGATCAGCGGGCGGGCGCTGGGGCACACCGGCGGGACGCTGGACAAGCTGGAGTCCATTCCAGGCTATCGCACCGCACTCACGCTGTCCGAATTTGAGACAGTGCTGGCGTACTGCGGCGCTTCCATCATCAGCCAGACCCCGGCGATTGTCCCGGCGGACCGCGTGCTCTATGCGCTGCGCGACCGAACGGGGACGGTGGAAAGCCCAGGACTCATCTGCGCATCGATATTGAGCAAGAAGCTGGCGGCGGGGCTGGACGCGCTGGTTCTGGATGTGAAGACGGGCTCGGGCGCGTTCCTGCAGAAGCGCGAAGACGCCGAATACCTGGCTGCATTGATGGTGGCCACCGCAGAAGCGGCGGGAACACGGACCGTGGCGCTGCTGACCGACATGAGCCAGCCGCTGGGGCGCACGGCGGGCAACTTCATCGAGCTGGTTGAATCCGCTTCACTGCTGCGCAACCAGCGTCCGCCCGCGAGCGAAGACCTGCGCGAGCTGTCACTGATTCTGGCAGGATGGATGATTCACGTGGGCGGCGCGGCGCCGAGCCCGGAGATTGGGCGGAAGTTTGCGGAAGCGGCGCTGGAGGACGGCTCGGCGATGGCTGTCTTCTTCAAGATGATCGAAGCGCAGGGCGGGGATACGAGCATCTTCAACGATCCCGCGGCCTTCCACTCCCCTGGCGCAACCCAGGCGCTGAACGCGTGGGAGGACGGCTACATCGCGGATATGGACACGACCGCCATCGGCTGGGCCGTTCAGCGGCTCGGCGCAGGCAGAGAACAGGCCGGCGAACCGGTGGACCCACACGCCGGCATCGAGTTCCGCGCCCGCCGTGGCGCGCGCGTCCACCAAGGCCAGCCAATCGCCAAGCTGCACGCCACCACGCAGGCGATGCTTCACGAGCCGATGGAGCTTCTCAGGCAGGCCATCACCATTTCTTCAACTCCGCCGGAGCCGGTCGCAATGGTGGGCAGCATCTTCACCCGCGAGAATGCGGAAGCCTATCTGCGCGATGCTGTAAGGTAGTTTGCAGAGAACAGGCAATCAGGAATAAGGGACTGAGGGACTTGTCCCTGCTTTACCGAGGAGTGCACCTTTGGATCGATTCACAGGCATTCTGGGAATCCTGGCCGTGCTGCTGGCGGCCTATTTAGGATCGACAAACCGCAAGCGCATTCGCTGGCGCACAGTGGCCTGGGGCCTTGGGCTGCAGGTCTGCTTCGCCTTCCTCGTGCTGCGCTTCAGCTTCGGCCAGCAATTCATGAAGTCCGCCGGAGATGTCGTCACCAACATGCTTGGCTCCACGCAGGCCGGCACCAGGGTTCTGTTCGGCGCACTGGGCACGCCCAACACTTCGTTCGGCGTCATCTTCGCCTTCCAGGTGCTGCCCACCATTATCTTCATCTCCGCGTTTTTCGCGGTGCTTTACCACATCGGCCTGATGCAGATCGTCATCCGCGGCATGGCATGGGCGATGCTGAAGACCATGCGCATCTCGGGCGCTGAGAGCATGAACGTGGCGGCCAGCATCTTCATGGGGCAGACCGAGGCGCCGCTCACTATCCGGCCGTTTCTGCGCGGCGCCACGCGGAGCGAGCTGATGACGATCATGACCAGCGGCATGGCGCACGTGAGCGGCGGCATCATGGCCATGTACATCTCGCAGGGCGTAGAGGCGCGCCATCTGCTCTCGGCCGTCATCATGACCTCGCCCGGCACCATCCTGCTGTCCAAGATGCTGGTGCCCGAAACCGAAGTCCCGGCCACCGAAGGCAAAGTCGTCATCCCCAGGGACGAACTCCACAAGAATGAAAACTTCATCGGGGCGATTGCGCGCGGCACCATCGACGGCGGCAAGCTGGCGTTCAATGTGGCCATCATGCTGATCAGCTTTCTGGCGCTGGTGGCGCTGCTGGACAGCATGCTGGGCTGGACCCATGGGCTGGCCTATATGCACTGGGTTCCGGGGTCGCTGGGACAGATTCTGGGCTACGCCTTCGCGCCGGTGGCGTGGCTGATCGGGGTGCCCTGGCACGACTGCATGGCCATCGGCAACCTGCTGGGGACGCGCATGGCGCTGAACGAAGTGATCGCCTACATTGCGCTGGGCGCGCAGAAGGCCACGCTGGCGCGGCGGTCTTTCACCATCGCAACCTTTGCGCTGTGCGGGTTTGCCAACCTGGGCTCGATCGGGATGCAGATCGGCGGCATTGGCGCCCTGGTGCCCGAGCGGCGCAACGATCTGGCAAGGCTGGGCGTGCGGGCGATGCTGGCTGGGACCATGGCCAACCTGATCTCGGCCTCGATTGCTGGGATTTTTCTGTGGTAAGGACGGGCACCCGGAGACTCGGGCTACCAAAAAAGTCAGCGCTCGTGTTTGCGAGACAGTTCTGCTCCGAGTCCGACTGCCGCGTAGATAGCCGCATTCAACGCGATGAACCAGTAGTACTTCATCGCTATGGAGCGGCCCAGCAGCGCGCCCACGGACCGGCCAAGCAGCGCGGCGGGAGCGGTGATGGCGACAAGGTTCGAGCGCCCAAAGTTGTAAGAGCCGCGTGGAAGCAGGAACGAGAGGATGACCCACACGCCGGCGACGGCAAACCCGCAAAACGCCCAGATGGCGATCCTCTTCCTCATGCCGGCTCTCCTGCGACCAAGGAATTCCTCCAGCCGTATGGGTGGGGCTGGTGCAAGTTCGAATTTGAGACCTGGCGGACTGGGACTGTCAACCGTGAGCACTCATTCTCTTAACCCGGTAGAAGATCGTCAGGCCCGTCACCGAGCCGCAGGAGAGCAGGCTTGCGGCCATGCCGAGAATCAGCGACCAGTCATGCTGATAGAGGCCGTGGACGATGCCGATGGCCTGCAGGACGCTGAAGCCGCCGAAGGTGATGAGCGAGATGCCCTCGTCGGTCTTCTTGCGCCAGAGGGCCACGACCTGGGGCACAAACAACAGCGCGTTGCAGCCGAGTCCCAATCCAAAGAGCCATTGAAAGATCTCTTTCATTGCGCGCGCCGCCCCTCGCCGAATCGCGCCGCATTGCGCCCCTTTGCGCGGGCTGCCTCTTCTTCGCGGCTGCGCGGTGGGGCGCTGGTTTCGAGCGAGGCGAGCAAGCGCCGCGAGACGGCGGCAATCTCATCGACGGCCTGGGCGAAGGCGGCTTCGTTGGCCTTCGACGGCTTGTTGAAGCCGCTCAGCTTGCGGATAAATTGCAGGCTGGCCAAGCGAATCTCTTCATCGGTGACGGGCGGATCGAAGTTGAAGAGCATTTTGATATTTCGGCACATCTTTTGAAGACCTCCATTTCTCAGAACCGGTCATCTCTATCATCGCCTGAGTCAGCGATCGGGCGCTGCCTGTAAAATCGCGAGAAGCGCATTCTACAGGCTCAACCATGACCTATTTCCATCAAGTTTCTGAAGCTGCCTCGTTCCTTCGCGCCAGGCTCGGCTCGCTCACACCGCGGATTGGCGTTGTGCTCGGCTCCGGGCTGGGGGCGGTGGCCGATGCGGTTGCCGAGCCTATACTCATTCCCTACGCGGAGATTCCGCACTTTCCGCAATCGACGGTGGTGGGCCACTCGGGGCGGATTGTCGCCGGGTTGCTGGGCGGAGTGCCGGTGGCGGTGATGCAGGGACGGGTTCACTACTACGAGGGGTACACGCCGCAACAGGTGAC
>VFSW01001592.1_pt1 | contig 34635 bp, 38 predicted proteins | sample 5358111 | NCBI WGS metagenome assembly VFSW01 (sample SAMN11554181, study PRJNA540505) | mine drainage metagenome | isolation source: sediment from site ElyBrook_90M | place: USA: Ely Copper Mine, Vershire, VT | collected 2017
GGAGGAGGCGGGTCTGCACGGCTGTCAGACCTTTTGGTGTTATTCCTGCTGTCGGCACTGACGGTGATCGCCGCGGCCCCTCTGGGAGCCGCGCACGCCCAGGCCTCCGCCTCCAGCGTGACCGTGGCCTCGGTGGACCAGAACGGCAACGCCATCCCCCACGACTACTACGCCGTCTTCCAAGCCGTAGCTTATGGTCCAGACAGGCTGGTGGCGAGCGGGGTGACCACCTCGACGTTCGCGGCCACGGCCGGGTCCTCGTACACGCTGCAGGTGTATGCCTACGGTGCCTGCACGTTCAGCAGCTGGTCGAACGGCGCCACCAGCGACCCGATGCCGTTCACCGCGACGGGCGGAGCGCTCTCGTTCACAGCCGTGTACGACTGCCATGGTAGCAACGGCGGTAGCCCGACCGGCTCGTCAGTCTTCGTGAGTTCTGAATACACGGGCGGAGCCGCACTGACGGGCGTGTACGCAGTCCTCGAACAAGGCGGCGCGACGGTTGCCACCGGGTTCACGCCGGTGACCTTCACCACCATGAACGGCCTGAGCTACAGCGTCATCATCTCCAACTCTACAAACGCGTATTTCTCACGGTGGGGCAATGGGATTGCCGCCGATACGATAGCCGTGGCGGCCAATAGCACTCGGACTTCGCTCACCGCGTTCTTCTGCCAGGCGCCGTGCTCTTCTGGCCAGGGCGTGGTAGGCGGAGGAAAAGGGGCCGCAGGCTCAATCACCGTGACGGGCAGCGACCTCGTCACCGGCGCAGCGCTAAGCGGGGTGTATGTCGACCTTCGGCTCAACAACAACCACATTGAGGGCGGCTACACGCCGGTGACGTTCTCTGGCCTCCAGCAGGGCAGCAAGTACCTGGTTGTCGTCTATTGGTACGGCAACAACTACTTCCGGCACTTCACCAACGGCAACCTGCAGAGGTACGCGTCTGTCACGCTCAACGCGACCGCTGGACAGACTTCGTACGCCATGAACGCGCTCTACCAGAACGTCCCGAAAGCTCAGGCCGCTTCGCTTAACCTCATCGCGCAATTCCCCAACGGGACACAAATTGGGACTGCCTCTGAGATCAGCGGCTACCCGCAGCACACGCCAGGGATGTACCTCACCGTGGCCCCTCCGGGCGCCACCTCCCCGTACACAGCGACCTTCACAGGCGGAAGCATCCTGCCGTTCGTCTTCTTCAACCATCAGACGTATACGGTCTCAATGTCCACGGGATACAGCAACGTAAGATTCAGCCACTGGAAGGACGACGGGAGCACCGATCCGACGAGAGCGTTCAACTTGAACGGGAACTCCACGTACATAGCCGTCTACACCCAAGGGTAGAGCGAGCCGCGTTTGATGATGGGGGCGGGCGGCACCTTTCGGCCAGGTGGTACACCCTCCTCCCAATCGGGCTCGCGCGTGGATTGTTGTTAGAGGGCCGTCGTCCATCAATGACTTGAACATCGGAATCATTCCTGAGGTGAAACAACATGATAGGCGACAAGTCCGTAAACTATCAGGGAAAGAACACCGACCTGAACGCACTGAACGAGAGCATACAGACGTATCTGCAGGCAGATGGCTTCAAAGTGCAGGCTCCAAAGCCGTCCGAGTTAGGATGGCTCATCCAAGCCCAGAAGGGAGGCTTCCTTCGTGATGTCATATCGGCCGACCGCGCCCTAAACATCATGATACAGGGCCAGCCCAACGACTTCAACCTCAGAATAGGAATAGGCAAGTGGCTCCAGAACGCGACGGTGGCCGTGGTAGAGACGGCGCTCCTCTCTGAGCTCTTCCTCCCCCTCGACGTAGCGGAGATGGCCTGGACGGTGCACGTTGAGAACGGAGTCCTCAAGAAGATCGACGAGCTCGTGAAGTCAGGCCCGGTCCCTGCATCAGTCGCCGCCCCGGTCCCTGCGCGCTAGAAATCCTAGCGCCTCGGACACCTTTTTTGTTTTCTCGCCCCCCTCCGCCAGGGTTGGCATTTCTAAGCCTCGAAGTCCACTCCGAGCGAGTCAGCCTTGCGGCAGCGCGGATCGGCACCCTTGCACGTCCCTGTCACACCATCGGGACGAGACCCACCGTAGCGCCGATGAGGTCGGCCTTCATGCTTAAGACGAAGTACTCGGTCCAGGGGAACTGGGCCTGAAGAAGCGACGTCCCGTTGATGTCAGAGAGTCTGAGAGAGACGTCAGCGACCCGAGCCGCAATCTCGAGCGATGCATCGTTGCCGCTGACCACCACCGACAGGTCGATCTCGGACCTCATGAACTCAAGCATTCGCTCCCGGTCGCCATCTCCGCCGGAGTCGAGAAGGAACTCCGAGCCCGCCAAGACGACGACCTTCTTGCCTTGCCGAGCCCCATTCAGCTTCTGCACCTGCCGCTTGAGGGACTCTGTCCGCCCGGATAGCTCGGGGCTCCCTCCCCGCGGCGCGGCTCCCTCAATGGGGATCACATCTCCCAGCGCTCCCCTCGCCTGTTCGACGCCGATTCCTTCGAAGGCTCTGAAGTACGTGGCCCTCGACCTCGAGCCGCCTCGCCCTATGATTCCGTTCAGAAGAAGGGTGACCATCGCCGAATTGACGCCTGGAGCCAGATTGAGGCTCAGAATGGTCCCGCGAGGCAGCGTTTTGTCCAGCATCGCGTCCAACTCAAGGTATCCTGTGCTGTCCCTCCTCTTCTCCCAAGACCAACCCTCGGGCTTCTGAGCCATGATTTCCAACGGGCTGTAGGTGCGAAAGCTCTGAAAGACGCCTCCGTCCAAAGTGAAGAGGGGCGACGGGCGAGTGACTTTCACGCCGCTGAGCTTTGAAAGCTGTATCATCCTGACTATCCTCCCATCTTCGTAGTACCTGTCCAACGCGATCACCCCGTCGAAGAGCGAGTCGAGGCTAGTGTCGTCGGAGTCCTCGCTCAGTACGACTATCTTGGCGTCAGCGCGCTCGCGCCATGTTTGGAGCACCTTCGTGTTCGACGCCATGGCCTCTTCGTCCATCATCACCGCAATCGGGTCCCACGAGTCGATGACTATCGTCGGCGACCTGACGTCCATGAGTTCGTCCGTTATCCTTTCGAAGAATGGCACGGGCTCGTCGAGCCTAGCGTCGACGAACCTCTCCTCTTTCCGAGGCCCATCGGCATGCCCGCCCGGAGTGTGCCTATCCGTCCTCGCGAACTCGGCCAGCCAGGTGTAGTTCTCGAAGAGTTGAGCCGGCGAGACCCTCGTCGAGAGATAGAGGTAGCCACTATCGGCGCCGGCCTCCCTCAAAATAGACAAGGCCAGGATGGTCTTGCCAGTCGCAGCCTCTCCTTTGATGAGCAGCGAGTAGGAGCGTCGACCAAGAAACTGCAAGAGCTCAGGAGGAAGGACAGGCTGGACGTAGGCCGCCTTTCCCCGGCCGTGAGGCTCCCTCAAAGCCGCCAACGCAATCCCAATCCCTGGATGCAGATTGCTGGACAGGTGAGACTGGAACTGACTCTCGTCAGATCAGCGATGCCGCTCAGTCCGTCTTCGAGGCTTCTGACGTGGACGCCTTGAGCTTGTCCCAGCAACGGCCGTGATACCACCTGTCCCCGTGGAGGACGTCTCCGGGACCGAGTAGGAACTCCAAATCGCAATACCTGCAGGCCCGGAGCAAGAAGTTGGCCTGCTGAACCTGGAGCGACCCCTCTGCCGTCCGTTGTTCGGTCAGTTCTAATGGGAAGGTCATCTGCATAGTGGACTCCCGCCGGCGTTATCTTCATTGGCAAGCACATCACTAGTATAATCTTCAGTATCGAAGGCCCGGTGCCAGCTACCTCACTGTCACAGACTTTGCGAGGTTCCGGGGGTAGTCCGGGTTTGACTTCCGCTGCACGGCCATGTAGTATGCCAGGAGCTGGATGGGAAGTATCTCCAGGATCGAGAAGAGCTGCTCCTCCACATGGTGGATCCTGATCCAGTGGTCGTAGATCGGGTTCGGCAGGTCGGAGACGCCTATTATCTTGACGCCCCGCGCCTTCACCTCGTGGGCCGCCGCGAGCGTGTTGGGGTAGGTGCTGTCGGACGGGTTGAAGACCAGCACGTACGAGTTCGAGTCGAGGAGGGCGAGTGGCCCGTGCTTCAGCTCTCCGCTCGGCATGGCCTCCGCGTGGATGTACGCGAGCTCCTTCAGCTTGAGCGCCGCCTCGAGGGCGATGAAATAGTGCACGCCGTCTCCCAACAGGTAGATGTCCGAGATGTCCTTGAGCTCTTCCGCCAGCCTCCGTATCGGCTCCTCGTCAGACAGGATCTTGGCCATCGCGGCGGGCGCGTTTCGCAGGTCGAACTCGTTCCCTCCGCACAATATGTCGTTCAGCGCGTTGAGCACGGCAAGCTGAGACGTGAAGCTCTTGGTCGCGGCCACCCCGATCTCAGGTCCGCAGTTGAGGCCCACAGAGACCGCCGAGATGCGCGCGAGCGAGGACGACTGCACGTTCACGATCGAGGCGACCGACGCGCCATGGTCCTTGGCAATGGTCGCGGCATCGAGCACGTCTGCGCTCTCGCCGCTCTGTGAGATGGCCAGCAGAAGGGATCGGTTGTCGAGGTACATCGGAGAGAACTGCGCTTCGCTCGAGATGATGGGCTCCACGCGTATCCCCGCGTGCTTCGAGAAGAGATGCTTTCCCACCAGCGCGGCGTTGTAGCTGCTGCCGCTGCCGGTGATGTAGACGATCTCGGCGTGCTTGATCATCCCTGCCAGGACCTCGAGCTCCGCCCGGGAGCGGCCGCCAGCGTTGGCGATGACCACGGGCTGGTCGTGTATCTCTTTCAGCGTGTAATGGACGTAGATCCCTTTGTCGGCGTCCGCCAGCTCCCTAGAGACCTTTACAACGCGCTGCTCCACTGGGCGCCCGCTGAAGTCGCACAACTTGATCTTCCGGTCGCTGATGACCACGAACTGCGAGTTGTCGAGGTAGATGACGTCGTCGGCCTCCTCGACGAACCCCATTATGTCGCTCGACACGAACGCCCCGGCCCTGCCGATGCCGAGGATGAGGGGTGCTTGGTTCCTGGCTCCCACCAGCGTGCCGTCGTCCATGAGCGCGACGAACGCATACTTCCCCTTCAGTGTCCTGAGGGTCTCGACGACCGACTCCTCCACCGTCATCCCGAGATCGCGGTTGCACTGTAGGAGGTTCGCGATGACTTCGCTGTCGGTCTCGCTCCTGAAGATGTAGCCGCGCTGACCCACATCCGCCTTGATCTGCTCGTAGTTCTCTATTATCCCGTTGTGGACGATGGCTATCTTCCCCGAGGAGGAGAGGTGCGGATGCGCGTTCGTCTCGTTCACGCCGCCGTGCGTAGCCCACCTCGTGTGGCCTATCCCGACCTTGCCAGGGAGGAGCTCGAGCTGCTGCGCGGAGTTCACCTGCGCGACTTTGCCGACGCCCTTCCGCAAGACGATATTGCCGTTGGAGAACATCGCGATCCCCGCGCTGTCATACCCCCTGTACTCCATCCGCTTCAAGGCATTTACCAGCAGCGGAGCGCCGTCCCCAGAGCCGATATAGCCGATTATCGAACACAATTGAAGACATGTGCGCGTGGTGAGTATTAATCGGTGAGGGCACCATCGTATGGAGGAGTCTACTGGATGATTCCTACCGTGGATGCATGATTCCGCCTTAAGACGTCGCGCTCCAACCAATCACCGTGCAAGCTACAACTTGGAAGGACAAGGTGGCCGACCCCTCGAACCTGTGGCTCAGAGCCACTAGGTCAGAGGAGGACGGGCGGTTTGCGGAAGCGACCGTCTTCTATCTCCGGGACGCCGCCGCCTGCCTGGGCAGCAATCTAGGGGCCAGGGCAGCGCTCAGCTGCTCCTGCGCCGCGAGCTGCCTGGAGAAGACGGGGAACATCAACGCTGCGCGTAATCTCTACTTCGAGGCGGCGAAGATGTACGAGGAGCAGGCCGCGGCCGCCTTCGGGACGTCGATACGAGAGGCGCTGTGGCTACTGCAGGAGGCCCATGACTACTACATCGTGGGCGGCGACGCCTCGAAGGCTGCAAAGATATACGACGAGTGCGCGTCGCTCGCGAGGAAGTCGAGCCCGTTCGTCACCGGCGAGACCCTCGATAAAGTTCTCAGGATCAGGCGCGGCGCCACGGCGAGACCGCTCTCCCTGGGTCTTCCCGTGCCTCAAGCTTCTGACATAAACGCAGCGATAGAGGGGTTCCTGCGCCTCAGGGAAATGCAGGTCTCGAAGCCGGCCGCGCCGGTCGAGGCGCCATCAGTTCGAGCTCGTAGGAGGCCTTCGGTTGAAAAAAGTATTGTTAGTTAACTGGGACGGGTACCCGAACTTCGCGCACGGGGGCGTCTACACTTGGGAGAAGGCTCTCGTCGAGCAGCTTTCCGACTGGCAGTTCGTGGTCTACAACCAGCTCTCCAACTCTAACACCAACGGGGAGTTCAGAGTCCCCAAGAACGTCGTAGGCGTGACCTCCCTCCCGCTCTTCGGAGCGAGCAGGTGCGAGGAGTACTCGAAAGGGCCTTTCCTCGGCCGGATACTCGGCACATCGCGGAAGGCGATCGAAGAGCACTTCATGCCGCTCTTCATGCGCTTCGTCTCCAGGATGATCTCGGTCGACTGCCAGCCGTCCCAGGTCACGGAGTCTTTCCTCGAGCTTCACGCCTTCTTCAAGACGTTCGACTACAAAAAGTGCGTCGAGAGCCCGTCGGCCTGGGAGGGCTTCCTGCGCCTCCTGCAGGCTGACCCGCTCTACAGGGAGATGAGCCTCAACGAGGCCTTGCTCGCTTACCAGATGCTGCAGAGGGTGATGCAGACCCTTTCGGTGGACGTGCCCAAGGTCGACCTCGTCCATTGCTCACTCGTCTGGACCCCATCGTTGATCGCGGTCATCGCCAAGGCCAAGTACGGCTCTCCGGTGATTGTCACAGAGCACGGTGTGGCGTTCAGAGAGCTCATGCTCTACTACAACGCGTACACCTTCGACGAAGCCTCCAAGGTGATGATGAAGGTGTTCGCGGCGAACATAGTCAAGGCGGTCTACGCGATGGCCGACATAGTGGCGCCCGTCTGCAGCGCCAACACGGAGTGGGAGCGACACCTCGGGGTCCCCGCGGAGAAGATCAGGGTGATCTACAACGGGATCGACACGCAGCGGTTCAGGCCGATGCCGGTGCAAAGGAAGACCGACCGACCGGTGGTCGTCTCAGTGGGGCGGATTGAGATCTTCAAGGACATCATCTCGCTGATCACCGCGATGAAGGACGTGAGGGATGAGATTCCCAACGTCATGTGCTTGATCTACGGCGAGTCGATCGACCTGGAATACTCAAAGAAGTGCGTCGAGGTCCTCAAGGAGCTCAAGCTCGAGGCCAATGTCCGCTTCATGGGTAAGACGACGGAGCCCGAGAAGGCGTACAACCTGGCCGACGTGGTCGCGATGAGCAGCCTGACCGAGGCCTTCCCGTTCGCTGCCATCGAGGCGATGGCCTGCGGCAAGCCCGTCGTTGCCACCGATGTCGGAGGGACCAGGGAGGCGATCGAGGGATGCGGCGTCCTGGTGCGGAGCAGGAATCCGCCGGAGCTGGCGCGGGCGATTGTGAAGCTCCTGAAGGACAAGCCGCTCAGGACCCGCCTGGGAGAGGCTGCGTTGAAGAGGGCGAGAGACAAGTTCGAGCTCTCCGCTTCGGCGAATCAATACCGGATGCTATACGAGGAGCTGCTCGCGCCTCGCGCGGGGCTCTCCGCCCGTCCAGACCCGGAGCTAGTGGTCTTGCGTTGAAGGTCTCAAGAGCGGTAGTTACCGGAGGGGCAGGATTCATTGGCAGCCACATTGTGGACGAGCTAATCAGGAGGAAGGTCGAGACCTACGTCGTCGACGACCTAAGCACCGGGACGCTTGAGAACCTGAGGCAGCATGAGGGAAGCGACCTCCTGCATGTCGTCGTCGGGGACGGGAGGAAGATAGGCAAGCTGCTGGCCGGGATTGACAACATCGACGTCCTCTTCCACGAGGCGGCGATCGCGAACGTCCTGCGGTCGGTAAAGGAGCCGATGGTCGTCCACGACGTGAACGTGACCATGGCCCTTGAGGCCATGAACTACTGCGTCGCAAGTGGCATCAGGAGGTTCGTCTTCGCCTCCTCGGCCGCGGTCTACGGAGTGATAGGAAGCACGAAGGCTGAGGAGGGCCTCCTGTGTTTCCCCTCGTCTCCCTACGGCGCCACGAAGATGTGCGTGGAGAACTACCTTCACGCGTACCAGAAGACGTATGGTCTGGAGGGCGTGATGCTGAGATACTTCAACGTATACGGGCCGAGGCAGGCGATGAGCGACTACAGCGGTGTGATAACCCTCTTCGTCAATCGGATACTTCGACGGGAGCCCGTGACGATATACGGAGACGGGACACAGACACGCGACTTTGTGAACGTAAGGGACATCGTGCAGGCGAACATGCTCGCCGTGGATGCCGACGCGGCGGTAGACGGGGTCTTCAACGTGGCCTCTGGAAGCTCCACCAGCATCTTGAAGCTGCTGGAGATCCTAAAGTCGGCAGCCCACGCCGAGGACATCCAGCACACCTTCGCCCCGGTCAGGGCGGGAGACGTTCAGTTCGGGAACGCCTCGATCGAAAAGATCGAGTCGGTCCTGGGCTACAGAAGGAGCGTCTCGATGGAGGAAGGACTGAACGACCTGCTCCGGCACGCTTCCACCGCGCTAGAGATCAAAGTCCAGCAAGGACAGCGACGGTAGTCTGAACATGGGGCGAGACCTGCTGTCTTCTAGCGCACAACCTGGGCGAGACGAGTCAAGGGCATTCGTCATGAAGGCTGCGAGGTCGGTGGCCGAGCTTCAGCCGAAAGTGAACAACGTCGCGGACGTGATGGTGTTTCTCGAGGTCCTCGGGTACACGAAGGAGGACGCGTTGCGGAACGGCTTCGACGACCTCAATGGAGTAGCGCGGGAGGTCTACGAGTTCCTCGACATCCTCCAAAGCGACGAGGATGCCCCGGCAAGCTCGCGGGAGTCCTACATCGAGATACCTACGACCGCCACGCGGATTGCCGAAGGCCTCGCCCTATCATTCGGCTGGATCGGCGCGCTCGTCCTGCTCTTCGTCGCCGGGGTGTCGCTTTGGCTGTCTCTCGTGCTGCCGCTGGCGGTGGTAACCGTCTTCATGGGAGGGCTCTTCGCGGGGCTTTTCATCACCACAGGTCCTCTGCAAGGCTTCAACAGGCTCTTCACATTCTATCACGACCAGGGCAACCTGGCGGAAGCGAGGCGCGTCCTGAAGAGGACCTACCTTGAGGTCGGGGCCGTCCTCGCCGCGGCAGTGGGAGGGCTCTACTCGGTCGCGCTGCTGACGGGCTTTCCCATGGGTCTGTTCGAGATCGGAATAGCCACCCTGATCGTGGCCTCCGCGTTCATGATGGTCTACGCCATCATCTATTCGCTGAAGAAGTACGTGCACCTGGTGCTCTCCTACTCGCTCGCGTTCGCCGCACTGATCGTCGTATACTTCGGGATGGGCGCCTTGATACCGCAGGACACCTCGCGCTACTTCTTCGCGCTGGGTTCGGCCGTCGCCATCCTCTCTGCCTTCGGCTTGTATGACCAGTTCGAGGTCTTGAGCGGAAAGTCCTTCAGGATAGGCGCCGACGCTCCCGATTTCTTCCGGCCCATCACGATCAACAAGAGCACGATCAAGTCAAGGTTCTCTGTCCAGTTCTGGGAGACGCTGCCCAGCTACCTGTTTGGGACGTCGTCCTTCCTTCTTGTATTCGGCGACAGGATCCTCTCATGGTTCTCCAACTCCGTAAAGGTCGCGGACGGCATATCCCTGCCCTTCGTCTTCAACTCTATCTATCACGCGGGCGCCGACGCCGCGCTCTTCGTCATCTTCCCGGCGCTTATCATTCAATACGCGATGATGACACCGATCTTCGCCCAAGTGAGCAACGCGACCTTGGAATACTCGGTCGCCGAGGCGAACGAAGTCCAGCGGTTCCTGAGGAAGCGATACGAGAAGATCATGGCGATGTCTGTTCTCGCGGCCGTGGCAGCGGCCGCCGGGGTGGACTACCTGTATCCGATGATCTTGTCCAGGACGGCCTTCGCGCTGACGCCAACCAGCCTCCAGATTCTTCAAGTCGCCTCGGTCGCGAACATATTGCTCGTAATCTTCTTCGCCAACAGCATCTTCATGCAGTTCATGAGCAAGATGACCGGCCTGGCGCTGGTCGCGACGGCCGGGGCAGCCGTAGTGGTCGGGGGAGGGCTGATGCTAGCCCCGACGGGCTTCCAGAACTTGGAGATTGCCTACATCGCGGCGGCCGCCACTGTTGCCGTGATCTCGACCTTCTATATGGCGGCAAACTTGAACCGGGCTGCTAGCGCGTTCTTCTCGCGATACATGTGACCTGGCCGTCTCTCCGGACGAAGCCCACCGAGACTTACTCGAATCGGAGGATGCTCCAACCTCAGTCCGATCCTCCTAAGCAGGCTTGCAGTCGGCGGCGACACCTTGAGTAGAGTCAGACGCATCGCAAGGTAGCGCTAATCTCGTCGGTATGACAGACAGGGCGGCAGTTTCAATGATGATGCGTCGGTGAGCGGGTTTGTCTCGACGCGAAGTCCTTCCAAGCAGTCATGTATCTCGGCCGGTGTATTCGTCGCTATCTGGATTCCAGCGACCTTATCTTGCCTTCGACGTAGACTCGCTGGGTCTCGATGAAGGTCCTGTAGGCACGCAGCAACTCCAGCCTGTCGGCCTTGGTCCTCTTGTCGATGGTCTTCAATATCTGCGTGAACGCCAGGGCGGCATCCTCGAACGGCCTGTCGAGCGAGTTGGCAAGCCTGGGCGCCCTCTTCGCCAGCTCTTCGTTCGCGCTCCTGGTTATAGACAGGAGTAGGGCTTTGCCGCTCTCCAGAGCTTCATTGGCCTTCTCCTCTATCTCGCTTGTTGTCAAAGCAGACGGTCGTATAAGGCCGTCAGCCCTTATTCAGACTTTGCGTCATTCCACTAGAGAAATCATCTTCATGACGGGCGGACTAGAAATAGTCAGGTATCCACGAGCCCGACCCTCTAATCTTCCCGGTACTTTTCGCCTGCTCGTAGTCTCCATAGGGCAGGTAGACCTCGTTCCAATACCTCAAGCAGACCAGCCTTTCGTAGCCCTCAGTCCGGATCTCCTCTCCCAGGACGAAGTTGCGATAGAGGATGTCCGGCTCGTTGACGCCCGCAGCAGCGCGGAGAGGGCATGAAGCAGAGAAGCGGGGGTTGATTTCGAACAACTTTGGCTCGCCTTTTGCCACCCTCGCCTGGACGTTGACCGGCCCTGACCCGCCGAGCCGAAACGCCACCTCCTCCGCCGCCTTGCGGACCTCGTGGAAGTCGTCGATGAACGCCTTGTACGTCTGCCCCCCCTTTAGGCTCCTCCGCATCGCTATCGAGGACATGACCTTCGTCCCCCTCCCAACCGTCACTCCTGTGGTGAATTCGTTGTCTTCCCCCGCCAAGAACTCCTGCAGCACCGGGTGCCATCCCCTCTTGTGAATCGCTTCGATGGCGTGCTCCAGCTCATCTTTTCCCCCGGCTATGTAGAACCCTTCCGACCCGTGCCCTTCCCTAGGCTTAACGACGACGGGGAAGCCGAACTCCTTGACGAAGCGCTCTCCGTCCCCGGGCAGGGCTGACTCCGCGCACGGAAGCCCGTTTCGCTTCATGAACTCGTATGTCCTCCACTTGTCCGAGCCGAGGGCGATGGTCTCGGGCTTGTTTGAGATGGCCACGGCCCCACTCTCCTTTCTTATGCGCTCTGCTGCCGAAGCCACGGCCGCCAGCTCCTCGTCTGCCCCTACGAAGATGGCCTTGACATCGTTTTCCTTGGCGAGCTTGACGAGGCGGTCGACGTAGTCCGGGGCGGCTGCCCGTGGCACCAGGAGTCCCTCGTCGGCGCGGTAGAGGCCGGCTGCCTGTGGGCTTGCGTCAGCCGCCAGGATCTTGTACGAGACGGTCCCGCGTTTTATGTTCGCCAGGCGCAGTGACTTGATTATGCCCTCGCCGACTATGCCGCCTACGGCGGTGACGAGGACGGTCGCCTTCTCTCCCATGGAATCGTGGCCTTACGCTCGTCTTATCTGCCTTGCGTGGGCGAAGCTACCCGCCTGAAGATGCCTATGTAGCATGCCTTCATAGCTATTTTATAGACAATGTACCAGAAGATGAAGACGTACTGATATGGCTGTACATGCCTCTGGTAGACGACTTCGTAACATCGTCGGGTTCTCCTTAATCTTGATGCTCGTCTTCATGTTCCCGATGCGCCCAACCACAGCGGTTGCCTCTCCGTCCACGACGGGAATAATGATACCTCTCTACACGTACCCAGGAAGCTCCTGGGCAAACGTCATCGCCGTGCAGAAAGCAAACCCCAGCGTCCCCATCATAGCCATAATCAACCCAAACAGCGGGCCCGGAGCGGGCATGGACGCGAACTACGTCTCGGGAATCTTGAGCCTTCAATCGGCAGGCGTGGAGGTCATCGGCTACGTCCCGACGGGCTACGCGTCGAGGAGCATCTCGGCCGTGGAGTCGATGGTCAACGACTACAAGAGCTGGTACCCAGTCACGGGGATATTCTTTGACGAGATGTCCAACGTAGCCGGCAACGAGGGCTACTACTCGACCCTGAACGCCTATGCAAAGTCGCTGGGGTTCACCTACACCGTGGGCAACCCGGGGGCTGACACCATACCTAGCTACATCGGGACGATGGACACGATAGTGATCTACGAAAACCAAGGCCTCCCGAGCCTCTCCAGTCTGGAAGGCTGGCACTCCGGCTACACGAAGACTAACTTCGCAGTGATGGCCTACGGCGTGCAGAGCGTGAATCAGTCGTATCCTTCTACGGCGTCTCCGCACGTCGGTTACATCTACATCACGAACGCAGGGCTACCAAACCCCTACGACGTTCTTCCGCCCTATCTCGCCATGGTCGCAAGCGCTCTTGCGACCACCACAACCTCGACCAGCTCCTCTACGAGCTCTACCACCACCAGCACTAGCTCCACGACTACCACCACCTCCACTACGACTACGAGCTCCACGACTACCACCACCTCCACTACGACTACGAGCTCCACGACTACCAATTTCCTAGTAAACGTCAACTCAGTCTCGCTCAGCGGCAACCCGATAGTCGGCAGTTGGACGGTCGTCCAGGCTCACGGCAGCACCGTCGCGCAGGGATTCGCACCCCTCGCCTTCAACGCCTCCACGGGGGCCTCCTACACAGTCTCCGTCGCCAACTACGGGCACTACGTCTTCAACCACTGGAGCGACGGCAACCGCAACCCCGTCAGGACATTGACTGCCGCCGGAGCGACGGCGCTCTCCGCCACCTATACGTGGACCCGAAGACGGTGACCGGCACATCACAATCGACTAGAAGATTGTCTCCCTCTCTTAATATAGAGAAGACGACAGTGACATCTTCTAGATGAAATACAGAAGCAGGACTGACATAATCGCGATGATCCTGCAAGCCTCGATGAACGGCGCGACGAAGACCAGACTGATGTATAGCGCATACCTCTCCTACGCTCAAGTCCAGGAATATCTCCACTACTTGACGGAAAGGCGGCTCGTCAGTTTCGAAGAGCGGATGCACACCTATACCCTCACCGAGCAGGGCCTTCACTTCTTGAGAGTCTACGACGAGATAAACCAGTTAGTCTCGCTGAAAGACACATGGGCTCCAGAGGCCGCCCCGCCCGCTCCTCTCGGACAAGTATAACACCACTGCTGGAAACGTGAGGCCTGTTTCATTGCGGGAGGGGGGTTTTTTGCCTAGTTTCGTTTCTCGATGGGAACTTTTGTCTTCCAGCTTCGGCCAAAACTCTGTTCTGGTCCACTGCAAGCCTGGAATGCTATCGAGATGTCTATCCGAGTCCTTTTAGGCGAGAGAGCCGAACATCAGTACATGTTAGCGAACGCGACGATAGGAAAGCAGGGAGAGCGATGTGGCGAGTGCAGGGCATTTTTGGTATCAGACTTCGAGACAGGCGAGCAGGTTTGTGCGGCGTGCGGGACCGTGAGCAGAAACGACGACACGGCGTACTCGGCAATCTACGGTTCGCAGGCGGCGCGCCTGGGCTCCGTGATGGGTGACGAGAATTCGAGCATGATGTATTACGTCTCCCTCCCAGCGAGGATCGACAGCCGCGACGTCGACTCAAGGGGGAAGCACATCGTCGACGTGGGAGACATGAACCGGCTCCGGCGTTTGAACAACATGACAATCGCGAGCGACTCCAACCGGCGGAACCTCACCAGGGCGGCGAGCGAGATTCAGCGGATTGCCGGGTCGTTGTCCGCCGGAAGGGGGGTCGTAGAAAGAGCCTATGAAATATACCGCAGAGTGATAGAGGAAGGAAGCGGAAGACGAAGGTCGATAGTGGGGTTGGCAGAGGCCGCCGTATACCTGGCCTGCAAAGAGGGAGGCGTCCCGAGGTCTGCGGAGGAGATCGAGCATACGGCGGACACCCACGAAAGAAAGAGCATCAGGCACTATTCGAAGGTCCTCATGAAGGGGGCCGGGCTCCGCATAGCCTCCCCTGACCCGGCGTCCGAGGTGTCCAGGATTGCGAGTCGCGCCGGCCTCGGAGGAACGACTGAGAGGAGAGCCATCCAAATCCTAGAGAAAGTCAAGAACGACTCGCTCCTGGCTGGAAAGAGGCCGATCTCGATAGCAGCTGCGGCGCTCTACCTTGCCGCCAGCCAGACCTCCCAGTATACGACGCAGATCAGGATCGCGTTCGCAGCGGGGATCACCACGATAACGCTACGAAAGAGGGCGACTGAGATTTCGGGGCTGCTCGGAACGGAGTCTGGTCCTCAAATTGCCTCGCCGCCGGCGCCCATCTAGCGCAAAGGCAGGGTAGGTGAAGACAGACGAGGGTCGCCATCCATCAGCCGGCGTATCTCCCATATCCCGGTTTCTTCCACAAGCTGAGCATGGCCGACGTCTTCGTCATTATGGACGACGTCCAATACGACAAGCGCTTCACAAACAGGAATAGGATACTCGTTCCCCAAGGGCCGATCTGGATCTCCGTGCCCATCGTCAAGAGCGACAAGTTTCAGCCTAACATGCTTGTGGAGATCAACAACTCCATCGACTGGCGCCGAGACCATCTCAAGAAGATACAGAACTCGTACACCAACGCCCCGTTCTTCCACCTCTACCAGGATTATCTGAAGTCCGTCTACAGCAGAGACTGGGAGTTCCTCTTCGACCTCGACTTCGAGCTTGTGAAGGCGACGGCGAATTGGCTCGGCATAAGGATCCCCATGCTCAGGGAGTCGGAGCTGAAGGTCACAGGAACGGCGACCGACAGGCTGATCAACACCTGCAAGGCGGTAGGCGCGGACACCTACATTTCCGGCAGCGGGGGGAAGAACTATCTGGACGAGGGCGCCTTCTCGAAGAACGGCTTGAGCGTCGTGTACCAGAACTACCGGCCTTTCCCCTACAAGCAGCGCTTCACTACAAGCTTCGTTCCCGACCTCTCTATTATCGACTTGCTCTCGAACGTCGGGCCTGATTGCATGAAGGCAGCCTACTCCGAGGCTCCAGACGCCCATAGCGCCCTTTTGACTGCCTGAAAGCCGAGACGCGGTCCCGGAAAAACAGCAATCATCGGTAACAATATTCCAGTAATGATATAAAACAAGAAGGAATGCATTGGCGATGAACATCCTTGCGATAGGGGCGCACCCTGACGACATCGAGCTGGGTTGCGGTGGTACCCTCATCAAAGCCGCAAGAGAGGGCCACAACGTATTCATGTATACCCTGACGAGAGGAGGGAAGTCGGGCCAAGCAACAGAGAGGACTGAAGAGCTCAAGCGGTCGGCAAAGTTCATAGGAGCCAAGGACCTAAAGATCGACGACTATGAAGACACAAAGCTCACGCCGGGTTCCGAGCTAATCAATAGCATCGAATCCTACGTAGACTTCGCAGATCCCGACGTCATCTTCACCCATTCGAAGAAGGACGTCCACCATGACCATCGGGCGATTGGGACGGCGACGCTCGAGGCGGCCCGGAATTCCTCCAACATTCTCACCTACGAGATACCGCTCACCGTGGACTTCGAGCCACAGGTGTTCTATGACATCACCGACGTGATCGACGAGAAGGTCGAGCTGATAGAGATCTTCTGGTCGCAGAACGCCAAGCTCTACCTAAAGGCAAACGCCATCAAGGGGCTGGCCGAGTACCGGGCGCTCCAGAGCAGGCTGAACTCCCACATCAACTACGTCGAGAGCTTCGAGGTCGTGAAGCTGTGCCTAGACAAGCAGTTCAGATTGATGAAGGTTCCACACGCGGTCAACTCTGCGAAGCAGGTTCCAGAGCAGGAAAGAGAGTTGGAATATGCCTGGAATAGAAGGTAGAGAGATTGGAACACAATCCCCTGGAGTTGGGGAACCGGAGCGTCCTGGGCTGGGGAAACAGGGGCTGGCTGGAGATAATCAACCTAGTCCTCTCGGTCTGCGACGAAGGGACGCTGAAGACGCACGTCATGTACAAGTGCAACCTGAACTCCAAGCAAGTCCAGCAGTACTTGGACTTCGTGGTGAGCCGAAGTCTGATTGAGGTATTGCAGGACCCTGAGGACATCAAGAGGACAGTCTACAAGACCACGGAGAGAGGAAGGAAGTTCATGCGGTCCTACAACGAGCTCGCAGAGATCTTCAGCATCCATAGCCCGGGGCTTGAAACGTAGGCACACGCTTCCGGGCTGGCCGGCAGCATCGAGTCTACGAATCAGGGGCGCATCCTCTGCCCGTCATCTTCATTGAAGATATCCCGTCCAACCGGTTCGAATCGCGGTCGCACGCGGGTCGACACTCCCCCGACTGACCAATATAACACCCAAGAATGGGCATTCTAGTCATGCAAAGCCCATTCTCTCGCCCTCTTGAGTCGCCACCGCGGAAATATTCGACGGGCATGTTTTCATACGGGAATCTCCCATCAGCTCTGATTTCTGATGCCGCACGAGGTTCCGAGGACGCAGTCCGACGTGATGCCCTCTCAGACGAGGCGCGACCGCGGTTCATGCTCCACCTGTGACATAATCGGAAATTTCACAGGGGGTTTTTGGGAACTCACGCCGCAGGTGGAAGCGATCTACATCGAGCACCTCATCCGTGAGCATGGCATCCAACCTTAATATATGACGTCGCGCTGAATCAATCGATGTCTGGAACCGAAGGACAGAACAACCCCCATTCGGGAAGGCTATCCTCGGTGGACAAGCAGATCCTGAAGATTCTCCTCGAGCCTAACACCGGAGTTTCGTCCCACATGTTGGAGGAAAAGCTTGGGATCCCTCGCAGCACGATCCAGCGCAGGCGAAAGCACCTTGAAAAAGAGTACCTGGAGCACACCTACTCCCTCAATCTAGGCAACCTTGGGTTCAGGCGCGTGGACTTGTTGATCTATACTGGAGGCGGGGCCACCCATGCCATCGCAAAGGAGCTCCTGAAGCTCGACGAAGTCGTATATGTCGGCAGGTCAATCGGGGAGCACACCATCGACCTGAGGGCGGAGGTCATCATCAAGGACAACTCGGAGCTCCTGGGATTGCTCGAATTGGTGAAAGCCATGCCCAGTGTGAAGGACGTGATATGGAGCGAGATTGTCGATGTGATAGGTCAGAAAAGGTCGGTCCCGTCCTCGATAATCGACAGGCTCTGAAGAGCCGTAATTCGCGTGATTTCTCACATCAATGTTGGGCGAGTGCGAAATCACTGAGCATGACGCGTCTTGCCTCAACTTCGTGAAGAAGTTGGTTCAAATGCCCACTTACGACACAAGAACCGCCAATTCCCCTCCTTTCTTCTGACATTTTGACGGCTCGGCTTTAGTAGTGGCGGCCTCCCTAAGATGACTATGAAGAGAATAGGGGAAGGGATGCACCAGAACAACGGAATCAACCAAATCATCGAGTTCATTCGAGAGAACGCGCTAGCGCAAGAGATAGACAGTAAGCCTGTCATCACCAAAAGGGGCGAATCGTTCCTGCAGGAACTGAACAAGACAGCGGCACTGCCGAATTCGGGCTTGTCGGGCGTGCTCTAAGATGAAGTATCGGAGCAGATTGGCGATAGCCTCGACCATTCTTCAAGTGGCTCGAGCGGGCAATGCGACGAAGACAAGGCTGATGTACGGTTCGTTCCTGTCCTTCGCCCAGATCAACGAGTACCTGAACTTCCTGCTGGCTAACTCGCTGATCACCAGGTCCGAAGAGACCCACATCTACGGGCTCACGGAGAAAGGGATGCGCTTCCTGAGAATATACGACGAGATGGCTGAGCTCATCCCGGTCGACGACAAAGTCCCGATGATTGTCGGCAAGTGAGAGGAGCTCATCTCACTTGCGGGCATTTTCTGCTTTTACCAGATGAAGCCTACATGGTAGACCCGAAGGACTGCTCTCGAGGGCGGGCCATCTTCCACTCGTTGAAGGCCTTGACCTTGCCCAGGACAGAGGCCAAGTCGTCAGCGCACGCTCGATGAAGACGAAACCCCATTATGTCGATTCCATCGTTTGGGATGCTCTTGCTGCAAAAGGAGCAGGCGACCCCCCTCTCTCCGGAAGAATGCCGCATTTCAGTTCAATCGCCGTATCTCATCGTCGCTTAAGGGGCTTGTGAATCATAGATAGTAGCGACGGCGCCCGTCGGTGGGTCTTGCGCCTCTGGGGGAGGGGAGCGGGCCGACTAGGCCCTTCGGGGGACTCATCGAAACACATGAAAAAGCGAGATTCTTGCATGTTAGCACGATAATCTGCTCATTTTGTCAACCAGAACACCGTTCTGGACCATTTAGTCTTAGAAATCTATGCTCCCCGATAAAGCGTTGGAAGCATTCCCGCACCTGGGATGTGGACAAGTAAGATGCACGCAGAGAAGCTGTTTGCGGATGTGCGCGCCCTGCGCGGCCTGGTCGCACAAGAAGGAAGACGCCTCGACCCGGATCAGAAGATGGCCTGGAAATCTGCCGAATCGGAACTCGCCACCTTGAGTACATTTGAGTCAGAAAGGGCAGTTTCGTTCCAGAAGAGGCTGCAACTGGCCGAGAAGCAAGGCATCACGCTACGAGAATTCGAGAAGCTCCTCGCGTGAGGCTTGACTTGTGGCCCGCGGACGCGGCAGCCGGTCGGGGCGGAAACGGCTTTGGTGCTCTACGCAGAGTCGGCGAACTAGTACAGCGTTGGTCGAGATATCAGAGCGGGTGGGCCCAATCAACCCCTCTCCTCTGCCTTACCACTCGGTATGGCAGCTTACCGGCGTCGAGCTTTTCCGCATGGTCTTGGCACACAGTGACGCGTTTCTCTTCTCCTGTCAAGGTCGAGGCCACGACGTATTCGTCGTTCGCGTGAACATAAGGCCTCCCTTCCAACTCGCACAGTGTGCAAATGGGCTGCACACGGCCCGCCGAAGAGACTCTTTTTCGACGCTCGTCTTCCATCGAATGCATCCCTGAATTGGCAATATCCATGTAAGAGGGTTCTTTATTTAAGAATTGTCGATTGAAGGCCCAGAACCGGAACGCTCCTGGCGCCCGCAAGAATTCGCGGGTCGAAGATGGCTTCAGTCTATCCTTGTCACGCGTCGCTCGGTCAGACCACGGTGGAGACGAGCCCGTCGCTCTTCTCCAAGAACTCGCTCAGAAACCACCGCTGCTTCTCATGCAGCTGGATGGTCCTGATGAAGAGGCTGCTGTGCCTGGGTAGTTCTCTGATTCAGCTGATCTTATGGCGATTTTCAGCTCGCCGATCACCAGCCTGTGGTTTGAGCCCGCTTGCTCAATCATCTCCCTGACGCTCATCTTGTTGCGGGCCATCTTGACCGTGGCCAGCTCAGAGACCTCCTTCGGAGTGCCTGTCGCCTCCCCGCTCAGGATCCTCACCCTCTCTCCAAGCTCATCCATGGTCTCGAGGACGGCGGCGGCGTGCTCGTCGAAAGGGAGGTGCACGTCTCTGAAGAGGGGCCCGAACACATTCCAGTGAAACCTCTTGTAATTCATGAACACCGTGTAGTTGTTGGCAACTGTCATTTGGAGAGCGCCGACGACCGGTGAGCTTCCAGTCGTCTGCGCCGCGTCTTGGTCAACCAGGGGCATCTGCTCGGTCACTCTTGTCTTCCCTCGTAGCGATTGCGGCAATCAGTGTCCGTCTTCTTACTCACGAGCGTTCTTGAGATGAGCCGATATCTGAGCCGTCGATACCGGTGTGATACAACAATCCCACCGCGCCATCTCCTGGGATCAGACCTGCACGTTGAACTCTGCCGGTAAATGGCGGCAGCCCGTAGATGATGTGCAGTCATCAAGCGTAACAATCCTGCATCTGGGACTTGGCCTGGGGGGTCATTCTAGCTTCGAGCAAAATGAACGTGCCACCACGGAGCTTCACAGACGTAGACAGGCAGATACTGAAGATCCTGCTCGAGCCCAAAGGCAACGTTTCCTCAAGCCTGTTGGCTCAGAAGCTCGGGCTTCCTCGCAGCACAGTCCAGCGGAGGCGTGGTCAACTGGAACGAAGCTGCCTCGACCTCACCTACTCTCTCAATCTGGTAGGTCGAGGATACAGGCGTGTAGACCTTCTGATCTATACGGACCGAGGGGCCACCCAGGCCATCGCAAAGGAATTGTTGCAGCGCGACGAGGTGGTCTATGTGGGCAGGTCAATCGGGGAGCACACCATCGACCTGAGGGCGGAGGTCATCATCAAGGACAACTCGGAACTTCTTGGACTCCTCGAATTGGTGAAGGCCATGGATGACGTGAAGGACGTGATATGGAGCGAGATTGTCGATATCATGGGGACCAAGATGTCGATACCGGCCGGGGTCATCGACAGCCTCTAAATCCAGATTATTGCAATTTATCGCACTAATGTTGCCGCATCACCGAATTATTTGTTAGCCGCTGACAAAGCCGGTTCTTCTGGTCTGGTTGGGCTTTTTGGGGGAACTTCCCTCCGCACTGGAGCGGATGCCCCATTTTCCCACCTGATCTGACGGCGCGGCTTTAGTAGTGGCACATCCCATAAGATTGTCATGACAGGAAGCTCAAGACGGCGGAATCAAAGCATCGGGGCGGAGGGCGCTATCGGCTTCCTTCGAGAAAATACGCTGGTAACGGAGGTAGGCGGGAAGCCGACCTTAACCAGCAAGGGTGAGAGGTTTCTTCACGATTTCAACGAATCTAGCAAGGCCCAATCATCCAGTCCTTCCTCGGGACCTGTCTCTCCTGATGGTCTGAGCCGCACGGAGGGGACGAGCCAGCCATGAAATATCGAACCAGGTTTGAGATCGCCTCGAGCATTCTAAACGTCGCCCTGGAGGGGAAAGCGTCCAAGAGAAAGCTGATGTACGCCTCCTTCCTTTCCTTCGCCCAGATCAATGAGTACCTGAGCTTCCTTCAGGCCAACGGGCTGATGATGGCGGACAAAGACACTCGCGTGTACTCACTCACGGAGAAAGGCATGCGCTTCCTTCACATCTATGAGGATTTGAGCAAGTTGATTCCTCTCGAGGAGCCGACCGCGGGGTTTGGAGCAGTGATGCCGGAGGCTGCGCCGTCCTTAACCCGTACCTAGATTCAGCTTCTCTTGGAGGGCGGGACGCGAAGCGTTTCCCACCACGCATGGAGTAGATCTTCAGGGTTGTCTCCCTCAGCCGTTATTCAGGAGAGGGCAGGAAGGGGCGCGTTTGGGAAAGCAGGAGGGTCTCGTTCTATCTTCAGGACCGGAAGAAAAGCGCGCAAAGTACCGACCACTCCAAGGGCGTGTTCGTTCCTGACCTGAACGAGCACCCTCATGACGACGCACAAAACGCAGAATAGGCTTATTTAACCGGGCGACCCCTCCGGGATGCCGTTGGGGAGCGGTGGCGATTCCGACTTTGGCAAGAAGCGAAGAACCGTCCTGCGTACGATTCGTCTAGGGGCAGACGTCTCCGAAAAGATGGAGGCCAAAGCCAAGGCGACTGGTTCCAGCGTGAACAGCCTGCTCTCGTCTCTGGTCACTAGGTATGCGGAATGGGACGAGTTGGCCCAAAGGTTTGGTTTTATTGACGTATCAAAGGAATTCTTCCGTTTGTTCCTCGATGCGGCTGAAGATGAAAAACTGAAACAGCTTACGCTTGAGAGGGTCGCTGCAATCTGGTCGGACTTGATGAGATTCTGGTTCGGCGAGGCGACTCCCGACTCTTTCGTGAAGATGCTCACTCGGATGAGCACCTATGGCTGGTGGTTGGAGGTGGAACCAAGGGTCACGGGGCGGGAATACGCGCTGGTCGTCCGCCACGAATTCAACATGAAGTTCAGTCTTTTCTTGAAGTGGACTTTCGAGACCGTGATAAAATCCTTGTTCAAGACTACTCCCCAAGTAGATGCTACAGCCTCCTCCCTGTACGTCAGGTTTACGGCTTCCTAAAGAGTCTCTCCGATGTTGCGGATCCTGTACAATCCGTACAAGAGCACCGAGACAAAGGCGATCTCCACGGGCAAGTCAAGGTCCAAGCCATCAATTGGCACGTTCGCCACATTGAGCACCACCTGGACGATATGGCCAGCTGCGAACGCAAGAAATCCGTAGGAAAGGATAGAGTAGATTGGCCCGAAGACATCCTTCTTGAAGAGGTGCGACAGTCGCCAGAAGAGGTTAGCCGCAAGAAATGACACGACGATCAAAATGAGGCGAAGGCCGTCGTCAATGTAATCCATCTGAGCGTAGTCCTAATGGGAAGGACCTCCCGCGGCTATTTAGGGACGTGTATACATATAATGTGTACAATTGAGCGCCATGTTCTTCCTATGTAGACTTCTAGGCTATATCCTCTAGCACAACAAGACGTAACTATGATAGTTGCACTAGAGGCACGCAAACCGGTTTTCAATGAGGAGCAGCACGTTCACGTCAAGAAGTATCGAAGCAGATTTGAGATCGCTGCGACGATCCTGCATGTGGTCGTGGACGGGGACGCGACGAAGACAAGGCTGATGTACGGCTCGTTCCTGTCCTTCGCCCAGATCAACGAATACTTGGGCTTCTTGCTGTCTAACGCGCTGATTGCGAAAGAGGAGAAGACCCGCATGTACACGCTCACGGACAAGGGCATGCGCTTCCTCCACATCTACGAAGAGCTGGACGCGCTGATCGGGCAAGACGAACCGATTCCAGCCAAGGCCGGAATGTGAAATCGAGGGAATCATTTTTTCGCGCATTGTCTGCGATGCGCTCCCTCTTGCGAAGTGGAATGCCTACGCGGTCAATTCGAAGGATTGCTCTCGGGGGTGGGTTCTCTTCCACTCGTTGAAGGCCTTGACCTTGCCCAATACATCGGCCACGTTGTCAGCGCACAACAGATGAAGGCGAAACCCCATGACATCTATCCGATTCTTTCGGAGACTCTTGTTGCAAAAGGAGCAAGTACCCTTCGCTGAGACTGATAGCATGCTGAATCAGTCATTCGTTGCTCCTGCTGGTTAAGGGGCTTGCGCATGATAGTCATGTAGGCATCTCAAAGCACGCAGTTCTGACCCTATCAAAGAGCGCTCGTTCTCGTTGTCGTGGCTTCAAGGCTCGATGACGGCGCGTTTGGAGGATAGACTCGTCGATGCGCCATGACCCTGGTGCTACCCGCCATAGGATTTCTCTAGCTTATCATGGCCTAAACAACATCACATAGGCATATGCTCCGCCTGGCTGTCGAAAATCCGACTGCAATATGACAAAGACAGGTAGAGGAATACCGAAAAGAAGCATGATTACGTTCGCCGTGACGGCACTGCTCGTTGCGGGGATACTGGGAGGATACGGGGCGCTGCCAAAGGCTTTTGCCGCGACAGCACCGTCCCTGGGAACGGCCACGCCCTTCGCCGTCCTGGCGTATTCGGGCATCACAAATACGGGAACGACCACAATCACAGGTGACGTGGGCTCGGTTCCTACTGCCTCTGAAACCGGATTCGGCTCAGTCACCATCACCGGAACCAATTATCCAGGCGGCGCACCCGGGACCGCTCAGACCGACCTCGCCGGCGCAATCACAGTGGCGATGTCAAACGCGCCCACCACCATACTGACAGCTTTGGATGCTCAGGTTTTGGTAGCAGGTGTGTATAATTCGGCATCTACTGCCTTCACTCTGTCAGGAGGGGTCCTCACTTTGAATGCTCAAGGCGATTCGTCTTCGGTCTGGATCTTCCAGGCACCAGACGCCATAGCAGGCGCGCTTACTACTACGACAGGTAGCAGCGTTGTCCTTGAGAACGGTGCCAACTCCTGCAACGTCTTCTGGGTGACAAGCGCAGGCGGAGCTATCATCGGCGCGTCCAATACTTTCGTAGGAACGATAATGGCCTACTCGAGCGTCACGCTTGGAACGTCAACAACACTCCACGGTGCGGCCTTGGCCAACACCGGCGATGTGACGATGGACAGCAACACCATCTCAAACACCTGCATCATCGCACCGGGTGCTTCTACATCGACTAGCACAACATCTGCGCCGGTCAATACCCCAGGCGCCAACTGCGACAGCGGGCTCTACTACGGGTACTACACGAACTCCACTACACAGCAATCCGTCCAGTTCGCAGGCCTGCCGATCGGAGCTGCACTGAAGCTCATCTCGGACAACGCACCAGGAGCGCTGATATGCCAGACTCCCACAACCACAACAGCTTGCGCATACCTGACAATCGTCACCAAGTCAGAAAATGGAACTATTTTGACTGGCCTGAACACTGATGTCTGGAGCAACTCGAACGCAATAACAGGCTGCATCCCCATCAACACACCCTTCACGGCAGGAGCGTTCGACTCCGCCTGCTACACGTTCAGCCATTGGTCTGACACTGGGTCGGCTCAGAGATTCAGGTCGTTCACGCTGGTCGGCGACACGACCTTCGTAGCAGTCTACAACAACATCTGCGCCCCAATGCCGTCGACAGACTCGATGATCAGCATCAGCACGGTCATCTCGCCGAACACGCAGACAACCGGATACTACGCGACACTATGGCAGAACGGAGTATTGTTGCAGAGCTGCTTCTCCACATGCTCCTTCATGGTCAGCAACGGGCAGACCTACCAAGTGGCAGTATCTGACTTCGGAACACACACATTCAGCCACTGGAGTAGCGGCTCGACCAGCAGGTTCATCACGGTGAACGTCGGTAGCACAAGCACGACGATCGACCTGACGGCCGTATACGCCTAGTCACACCACACAGGCAAAGAAGGCACCAGCCGAGCCCCACCCACCGACTTGGGTGGGGCTGGTGCAACACTTTCTCCAGAATGATTCGCCAAAGTCGGATGCCCTAGTCTAGGCCGCTCCCGGCGGGGGCAAAGCGCTGAGCTTCACGCAGGCGGCCAAGCGTTCGAGACCAATTGCGGTGGACGGGGTGCGCCTAGGGCGATCGCATCTTTGCCTCATGCGTTTGGAGCTGCGGCGGAAGGTGCTTGACGCCTATGACTTCTGCGACTTCGCTCCAAATCACCTCCCTGACTCCGTGCAGAGCCTTCACCACTTCGATGAGATTAAGCAATTCTGAGCTGCTTCGCACAAATACCTCCGCCCTCAGGTCGATTGTGACCTCTCCGACGGTGCCTCCGACAAAGGCGACCTGCTTGAGTTTCAGTAGCTCTCTTCCTATGGCAAAAGTTCGCCCCCCACTAGTAGTGATTAGGAGCTGCAGCTGCCGCCAGCCATATTTCTGCAGATTCAACGAATGCGTCACCGTCAAGTATCGCTTCGTCAATATCTTGCGCCTCAGTCGAGTGGTGCGCAAAGGGATTCCAGTCTCTTCCGACAAACGTCGAGAGGATATTTCGCCGTTGGAGTCAATAAGATGAGCAAGCATGTTCGCATCTTGTTGGGAAAGGAGGTTGCGCATGACATCTGACCCGATATCGAGCCTATTAACCATGCAAATGAGCGCGGATTCTTCAGTGCAGGATTGTTAGGGAACCATCAATGCGAAGCGACATAGGTCAAGATTCGCATTGTCTCGATAACAATGGAAGATCAGCCACTAGACGGGAGAGCGCGCAATACGCGTTCTTCTTCCTTCGAAGACACAGATGCACTGGCGAACCACAAACGTTCTCTTGAGGCAAAAGGTGAGGAAGAGGGGGTTACCGGTCCCGACAGCTCCGACGCCCGCGGTCAGAGGCCGCGAGCGAGTTTGGGCGACAACTCGGGAGCAACAAAGCTCAACGCGGCGGAAGGGTCAACGGAAGAAGCTCGAACTGAGAGGGAGTTGGCGGAAGGGCAGCGAAACGACCACATGAACGCCTTGGCCAACAGGGCAACTCTTTACGACCACCGGGACAATTCCGAATGGGAGGTAAATCCAGACCAGACTCCCAAACAGGCGAAGACGGTTCGGCCCATCGACTACGTCTGAACCAGGCGTCAGGACAGCGATTTCGTTGAGCAGCGATAACACCAAGGAGGCGGAGAAGGAATCTGAGGCAATAGTGCAAGAGCGCGAGGTAGCGGCGGAACCGGACGTCGAGTCGGAGGACCAAGCGGAATCAAAGGAGATGGAGGTCGAAACCGAAGAAGAGTCCGAAGAGCACGAGTCCGAAGAGATCGAAGACAGGGAAGACGGGATGTTGGGTGACGGGAAATGATGGAAGAGTTCGCCTCGCAAGGCCAATGGTCGTCAACTCCGTGGCAAGATTCGGGCAACCTGCGGCTGTCGAAGAGCGGGCATCACCGCACGATATTGATGCCGACGGCAGTCTGAACCGTAGGCGTTCGCGCCCAGGGTGGGAGCGCAGGAATCCACCAGTAGACAGAACCAGTCAATTATGAGGCTCGCTTATTCTCTCGACCGCGCCCTTGAAATCTCAGAGAATCATGTACACGTTCGGGTACACACTCCCTGCCACCGCGGAGGGGCTCCTTCTACTGGCGATCTCGCTCGTCGTGCTGTGGATCGTGGTGTCGATCCCGGTCTACATCTCGGCCAAGATGGTCACCGACGGCAAAGCGGACTTCGGGTCTGCGATGGGAGCCACCCTCGGCGGAGCCGTATTCTACGTCATCGTCCTGTGGGCGGGGACCTTCCTCCTCGAGCCGCTCCTCGGATCTTCAGCGCTGGTAATCTCGTTCGTCTTGGCGATACTTGCCTGGCTGGCGGTGTACCGCGCCTCCTTCAACACGAGTTGGTTGGGCGCTCTGGGAATCGTGTTCGTCGGCTGGCTCGTCCTGTTCGTAGTGGACGCGATACTGATGTCGTCCTTCGGGGTGTCGATCCCGAAGTTCTATCCGTTCTAGGACGGCATCGACGCGACAGTCAGGAGGCGCCCTTGTGGCTCGGCCGCGTCGACCCTCGGCTCGGTGTAAGGTTGTGTCGGCGCGCTTCGATACTGACGTAACCCGTTTCGTCGTCGCGCCCTGCAGGGGCTCATTGTCATCGGAGGCGGCTCGGGTGTCGGTCAACGTCACGATGTCGGTTGTTTTGCCGTCCATAGCCTGCGCTTGAACATTTAGAAGTTCGAGGAATGAACCCAATGCGGAAAATGCACCGCCACCTTGTGGATGGTAAAAGAGTGCAAAGGGCAGGATCTTAGAGCAGCAGGCCGAAGCGTTTTCCCTCTGAAATGAGCCGTTGCTTTAGCGACTTACACCTCGGCGCAGTGGTTCGTGTACGACGTCTACAATTGATTCGCCCGAACTAACAAGAACCGAGATTGGTTCGGACAAGGTATATTTGCCAGAGGGTGGTGCTCCGTCGTTGCTATCAGGTGGCGTGTGGTATTGCAGGGAAATGGCAAAAAGGGTTTCGCGCACATAGCCGCGGCGATATTGGTGGCCGGAGTCCTCGTGTCTGCCACCCTGATCATTGCCCCCCTGTCGCGCCCTCCGACGACCGTCACCGCGACGTCAGTCACGACCACGACACAGACGACGACCCTAACCAGCGCCGTGACTTCGACAGAGACGTCGACACTAAACAGTGTTACGACCACGACAGAGACGTCGACCTCAACCAGTATCACGACCACGACACAGACGACGACCACAACCAGCGTCGTGACCCTTCCTGCCGGTTGCCTGCCTTCCCAGAGCACCGGATACTCTTCCGGGACCTTGGTGGCGGGAACCAGTTCTCCCGCGATAATATGCGTCCAGGTCTACGAGTTCAACTCCACGTCTCCGATCGTGCTAAACGCCACGAGTCTCCTCCAGATAGAGGGCTTCTCGCCGAGCAGCGGACAGCCGATTCTCGATCCTGCGGCGAACTTCACCGTCGCCGCCAGCACTGACCAGCTTATCTTGGGAGGCCCTGCGAACGCCGGCGAGGGCACGGTCCTGGCATACTCGATAACTGCCAAGGCCGGGGCGAGCGGCACCTATCAGTTGGCGGTGGAAGGGGCTCAGCTCGGAAATGGCCCCGGTCTATGGGAGTGCGGGCCCAACGGCAGCCTCGTCGCCGGTAACGGGCAGCCCAACTACGTGCCTCCTGGTGTGGTTAGGGAGTGCATAATAATATCAGGTGGCGAGCCAACCTTCAGCATTCCAGGTGTAGGCTACACGGTCCCTGCGGGCATCCTGTGCTATAGGATCGTCAGCGTGACGAATTCAACGGAATCCCCCTGACGCCTAACCATCGGTCGTAACCCGCCAACTTGCCAGATCCGAGGTATGCCTCCATTTTGAGGTAAAAAGAGGAGAAGATGTCCGTCACCATCTCTATGTGCTCCGCCAGCTCAGCAGCGGGCCCAACGTCCATGGGGTTGACGGTAAAGTCGTCCTTCCCGGGCGAGACGACTTGCCCTCCCCCCGACTTCACCAGTTCGGAATGTTCGTCGCGCCATTCGCGAATCTTTCTCGGTTACGAGCCATGATGCTGACAACTCTCGACGCAACCCGAGTTATATTTCGCCGAGAATCGCTTCGAAGAAGCCATAGTCATGGATTGAGCTCGATACTCTCAAGATGGGTATACCGCGAAACTGGCTTCTATTCGCAAGAACGGCTCAATTCTCCCCTATTCCGTTCCGGCTCTGGCGCCCCCACACCAAGCAATACCCCCTCGAGAGTTGGCAAATCGCGAAATCCGAGGACGGCAACGAGGAGAGGCGTTGAACCGAAGTCCATGAGAAGTGACAGACACTGCTCGGCTAGAGTTGAGGTATGGATTCGCGCCGCGGTGGAAAGGCTGAATGGTTGCTTGCCGTGAGCGGACACCCTCCTAAGGTGGCCAAGTCATCTAGGCGTCCTTCCCCTTGCTCTCAGGAAGTCAGCGAGGGTTGTGACGATGACGCCAGAACTGTTAAGCGAGGTGTACCTTTCGCTCTTCGCAACCTCGGAGTTTGGAACGAGGATGATGAACGACTTGCCCGTGCTCAGCCTGGAGATGCGTCCCTTCAGGTCGCCAGTCCTTGTCTTCAACCCTGTCTCAATCTCGTAGTAAGCCGTCTCGGTCTCGACGTCCGGGGAACTCTGCCCCAATTCTGCAATGGTAAGAACCGCTTCCTGTTTCTCTGAGAGCTCGTCGAGGAGCTTCTTTGCCATATACTTGTGAAGTGGGCTAACCTTCTCCTCCTCGCTCTTCGCGAAGTACAAGGAAACGGTCTCTCCCGACTCCGTGTCGTCGTACTTCTGCACCTGAATCTCCCCGGCAGCTAACAGCTTCAGGAGCACGTTCCTGAGCTTCAGCTTCGCGATGTTCTTCTCAACGCGATATCTCTCCTCGATGAGGGTAGCAAGGCGAGAGACCCAGATGACTTCACCATTGTCGATTTTCTCAGCGATTATTGCGGCGTAGTCCGGTGCATTGACCTGTTGAGTCTGGTCATCGGAATCCATCGGGTTGTTATCCTTCGCTCTATTCTGGGCAGCGGAATGCGCCTCGACTAGGTCAGTCTTGAAAATAGGAACCAGGCCCTCGTTCCCCACACGGAAAGTCAGGTCGATGAACTCATGTGGCCTGAGCTCCTTCACAATCCAGGGATACGCTGTATCTATCTTGCTAATGGCTCCCAGGTCCCTCTCCGAAGTTGTGTGGAAGACGAGCTCCGTGCCAAACTGTCTGAGGTTGTCCGGAATATCGGTGAGGTTCTGCGTGATCGTGTACAAAGTTCCGAACTGTCTAACCTCGGGCATGATGGTCTCTAGGATGCTTCTTGCGTCCATCGTCTCATAGGTTCTGGTAAGGCGGTGGACCTCGTCTATCACGAGGGCGACCCTCTGAGACCCTTCTTCTTTCATGTCATCGACGCCGCCTTTCTGTGTCGGCCATGTCGCAGGGGTGTCTGCTTGTAATGACGGCCTCCTCCCCGTTATCGTGTTCCATACTTGCCTCAGAGCTATCTCCGCATAGAACGTCTTCGCGTTCTCTTCAAGGCGCGAGAAGTCCAGAACAACATCCTTCGCGAGATCGATGCTGAAGGACGACGATGGACCCTTCCCCCTGCTGTTTAGGCTCTCTGTCTGCTGCTCGATGAGAGAAAGCGCTTCCGATTGGATGTCTGTTGCCTTCCTTTGCATCCGTTTGAGGTTCTCTCTGAACTGGTTCCAGTCCTTGCTTTCGCGGGCAAGGTTCTTGACGGTCGGCCTGACGTGCGAGAGCATTATTCCCTTGAGATTGGCTGGGAACGTGAGCCCGTACGCTATTGAGAAATCGTCGGCGTTCTGAAACGGGTCGGGAATCTGTCTTGAGACATCAATGACATGATAGGGAAGACGCAGGTGCGTGTCGTTGGGCTTGAACGAGAAGACTACCTTGGGAGCTCTCACGACAGAGAGGAGGAGCACCTTCATCAGTTCGCTCTTCCCAGTCCCGGAACGACCGCAGATCATCACTAGGCGATTGCTCTTCTCTTCGATGTACTCGTCAAAGTTCACATAACACGGATCAATTCTCCTTCTCAGTGGCACGTCTCTTCTCCTGTGTCCGACCACCTCTCGCCTCGTCTCTGTTATCGCATGGCCGCTTTCATCTTCTCCAACTCTGGCGTTGTAATAGCGATAGACGGGCTCCATAAGGGAAACATAAGCGACCTGCCTAATTGGTGTCTTGGCGAACTTTCTTAGCAGCCTGCCCCTCATGATCAAGGCGCCTGCACCGACGGCTGGGAAGACGGCGAAGAGTACGAGCGGGAATCGACGGGTCAAGAGAAGTAGGAATGTCAAGCCGCATAGGAGGGCGATGAGCTTGTACTTCTCCTGCCTCTCGAATGTCGAGACTCTCAGAGTCTTTCCTCCCTGAGGAGGACGAGCCAAGTACCAAGCTTTGCCAGAAAGTCGGTCGGGGGCATCTTGTCTGGCTCAGAGCACATCACCCGCCTCAACAGGGAATCAGCAGGTAGTGAAACCACTAGGCTCTTGATAGGGCGAATATCTACTTGGGCCGCTACACTTGATGCAATGGCTGTCATCTTCGGCGTAACTATGTTTGGGGAAGGCCATAGGAGCAACGTCTGAGGTCCCCAACTCAACTGTTGAATCCATGAAATGGCGATTCAGGCCGGTTTATTGGCTGACGATTCTTCCGTAGATCTGTCTTCTCCGGCTTCCGCCTTGAACATCTCGAATAACTGATTTCTCCTGAAATCCCTGGCTGTCCTCGAAATTTGGAATACCATGAATGCGTAGAAGACAGCGATGCCAGCGAACAACAGAACTAAGAATGCTGTATACTGCGACAAGTAGGAAAGGGACGCCCCGTAGAGGTATCCGACGAGTCCGCCGACCAACAGTGATACCGCGATGAAAAGCACAAGCCCTGAGAGGCCCACCACGTTGAAGAACGGCCCAAGAGCCTTTCTACCTTCAGGTGTAACCTCGATAAAGCATGGATCTCGTCCGGGCGGTTCGTCCTGGGGAGGGGCGTCTTCTGTCGGTTTCACGTAGCCGCGGCGATACGCATTTCGAAGGGCGGCCCAGACTGTGTTCTCCGATATTCCCAAAGCATCACCCAGTCTCTTGAGAGATTTCTCTCTGTCCTTCCTCTCAGTTGAAACGAGGTATAGGAGAACGGCGACGTGCCTGGTAGGTATGCTCCCGATGCTCACTGTTCCGAAGAGCTTTCTGAGGGAAGAAGGGAATGCAGGCATGGCCCAACTAGTCCATTGCGGCTTAAAAGCAGAACTTTGGCGTGACCTCTGCATCAGGAAGGGAACGATGTACTTCAACCCCTGATTGATGAGGATTTCAATTGGCATGACCTTACTCAGTGATCTATTCTGTATGATTTCGGAAACCCTGCCTCAGTAGCGCTTGACGCTCCTCCTGATCTCGCCGGGGCCTTGATGCAGAAACGCCTGGGTTCGGCAATCTAGCGCAGACAGGTTTATAAGAATACCTAGGTATGGTCAGGGTATGATAAAAACAACCATCTCCATGACTCCGGAGCTCTACTCAGCTTTGACCCGAGCTGCGCTTGATAGCGGCACTAATATCTCCAGAGAGATTGAGACTCATCTCAGGGAGAGCACCTACATTCAGAAGTACGTCCAAGAAGTGCGCGCAGAACCCGCCGAGGGCGCGCATCTAGTCAACCCCAAGACACTTCGCTCAAAGTCTAAGGTCGCCGAGGCAACAGTTTCCTCTTAGGGGTAAGTAGACCCCACTCGGGATCCCGGTAAGCCGTCCCGATCTCCTCGTACCCCAGTACGTCATCGTAGTACCTCACGACGTGCTGCAGGGCCTCCATCCGAATCTCAGAGACGCCGAGCTGGGGGGCTACGACGCGCTCGACAACCCTCACGAGGTCGCCGCCTGCTCCGGGGTATTGCAACAGCTTGTTCCTCGCGAGCATCTCCAGCATTATGTAGCCGCTGTGCACTGTCAGGTACTGAACGCCGGCAACTTGTCCTTCGACTTCTCTTACAACGACCAAAGCGTGAGGTTCAAGGCTCCATTCGTAGTATTGGCGCAGAGTGTATCTATCCATGCGCGGCTCAAGGCAACTGAATTCCCTGTCGATGTCCTCTCGCCGAATTAGCCTGAAGCCCTCGGGCAGTCGTATCCGGTCCCTCAGTCGCGACGGGTCGCTCATTGTGGCAGCATCTTGCCCTTCATTTCTCTCCCTTTTCTTTGGTCACTCACCCTCTCGAACATGATTCAGAAAGGAAGCTTCAGAATAGCCCTCTCGTTCGACAGAGGGGCTACGTACTCCCATCCTTGCTGGATATACTGCTCCACTTCTCCTGTGTTGATGACCTTCTGCCTCGATCCGTTGTTCGCCATTACTCCGAGCAGCCTCTCACGCACCATCTTTTGGAACTCCTCATCAGACGTCTTTGACAGGTCGACTTTCTCGATCTCCTCTGGCTTGAACCCGGCCACGAGGAGGAGTTGTTTCTTCATCTCACTCTTGATGTCCGCCTTCTCCTTCTCTTTGGATAGGATTGTGAGAGCGGGGATTCCCCGTGCGTATTCTTCCATTAGCTCTTCTGTCGAGGGCTTCATGTAACTGTTGGCCACTCCAATAGCATGTCCCATGAGCATCTCCGTGATGATAGGCTTGACGCCCGCCACCTCCATCCTGGTCTTGAAGAACTTCCTGAAGCCGTGGGCCTGCTTGAATTCGAACCGCTTCGTGCGGCCCTCCTTTGACTCTAGGATCGTCGAGCGCATGTTCATCTGGCGCATGACCCTTCCGAGAAGGTTCTTCATGGTGCTCACCGATATGGGCCTTACGTCGTCGGGACGGAAGTTGTCCACGTTCCCAAGCGTGACGAACACGAACGACTGCGAGGTGACTGCCTCACCCATGTTCTCGCGCATCTTCCTGTATTCTTGGAAGAGTTCGAACGTCTCCGGCGAGACGAAAGACAGATACTGCTCCTTCTCTCCCCTGTAGATCGTCACCTTTGCGAACTTGTACCCCGACGCCTCGACGGGCTCGATGTCCTGCCACTTGAGGTACTCAATAGCCCCAATCCTCGCCCCGGATGATGCGAGAAATAGGATCAGGCACTTCAGCCTTATCTCCACGTTGCTAACTATGTGACCTATCTCTTCCACTGTGGGTGCCCTGTCATTGCCGAATCGTTTGCGCTCAGGGATGAATTGTCCGATATAATCCCAGTCGATCCCTTTGACACGGTTCACCTCTAAGAATCGCCTAAGCGAGTCCCTGGCGAAGGCAACTGTGGACGGTCCCACTCCTTTGCCCACTTCCTCTAGGAATGCGATGAACTGCTTCTCGAATCCTTTCGGGTTCTTCTTGGTCTCCTTGACGAAGGCATCTGGGTCCATTCCAACATATCGAAGGTACTGGTCTATCCTCATCTTGTAGTTCACCTTCGAAGCTTTTGATAGTTTCTTCACGGACATGAACAACCGCATCGATTCTGATGTGTCGGAAGTGTCGTCGGTCTTCGTTGACTTGCGACCTGATTGGCCGTTCTCTTCGCCGTCACTTTGAGGAGCTGGCACGCCGTCTACTACGGGCCGCGGACTATTAAATCCACTGATTTGAGCCTAAATAAGAGTGCCAAGGGCAGGATTTGGACCTGCGACAGCTCGGTCTTCAGCCTCACTCACTTTCGTGTCGAGTGCTCTCCCA
>VFSW01001593.1_pt1 | contig 34613 bp, 20 predicted proteins | sample 5358111 | NCBI WGS metagenome assembly VFSW01 (sample SAMN11554181, study PRJNA540505) | mine drainage metagenome | isolation source: sediment from site ElyBrook_90M | place: USA: Ely Copper Mine, Vershire, VT | collected 2017
ATCTTCGGCGGAGCGCTGGGCGCGGGCGAAGGCATCCTGAGCGGTGTCCAGGCTGGTTCCGCCAAGGCGGACACCGTCGCGGATCAACAACTCACCGCCCTTGCTCTTCAAGGCGGCGACGTCCGGCGCGATTTCACTGTCAGCGGCTATGTCTTCTTCCCCAAGGGCCAGTATCAGGACGTCGAGTTGCTAATGGTAAACGGAGAGACGGGCGATACTGAATCGCTCCGAGAACCCTGGCGCTAGCCGCGTTGCGTTTCGTGCGCGCGGTCAGGGCAATTCCTCGCGATCGTCGTCGACCATTGGAAAGCCGAAGGCGCTCTTGCCGACGAACTCGAGACTCTCGTCGGTGTCGAACGGATGATAGAGGCCGGCGCGCACGTCGCGGAAATAGCGCTCGAGCGGCAGGCGCCTGAAGTAGGAGGCGCCGCCGACCGCGCGCATCGCCAGGTCGACAACGCGCACCGAATTCTCAATTGCGATCATGCGGGCGGCGACGCTTTTTGCGGCCCAGCTTGCGCCGTCATCGAGGTAGATTTCCGCCGCCGCCTTGTACATCACGGCGCGCGCGCCTTCGATCAGAACGTCCATCTCGCCGACCTTGTTGTAGACGCTGGGCAGATGGCTCATCGGATGCTTGAGCGGATAGCGCGGACGATCGCGCATGAATTCAACGACGAAGTCGCGCGCGGCAACGGCGATTCCGATGTACGGCGCGCCGATACTGAACGGCGCCTTGGCAAACGCGCGCGTGACGCGAGGACTGGTGGTCGCGCGGCGGCGCATCACGACCGCGGAATCGGGCACGAAAGCATCTTTGAGTTCGGCGCTGCGCGACGCGCTGGCCCGCATCCCCATCGTGTGCCAGTCGTCCTTGAACTGAAGTCCGGGAGTATCGCGCGGCGGGACGAAGAGGCTCAGGACGCGGGCTCCTTCGGGCGCGTCTTCCCAGGTGGCTTCGATGAAATACAGGTCCATCGCGACGCTCTGGGTGCCGAAGATTTTGCGGCCGTTGAGCACCCATCCGCCGTCGACGCGCCGCGCGGTGGTGCGCGGACGCATTATCAAAACCGCGTTGTCGGGCTCCGAGCCGGAGCCGCCGCAGATCAAGCGTTCATCAACGACGTGGCTTAATTTTTCCCGGACTTTGGGGTCCTGGAATTTTCGCCAGAGCCCGATTAGCAACTCGAGCACATTGAAGTGCATATTGATCGCGAGTGAGGTGGCGCCGCATCCCTGCGCGAGGCGTTCCTGAGCCTTGATTCTTTCGAGCATGCTCGCGCCGAGTCCGCCCAACTCGGACGGAATCGTCAGCACGGTGTAGCCGGTCTCCTTGAGCCGGTCGTAGTTCTCGTGCGGGAAGGATTCTTCCTCGTCGTGCTTTGCCGCGCGCGCGGCAAATTCGCCCGCGAGCATCGCGGCGAGATCGACAAAGCGCTGTTCGCGTTCGCTATGGATCTGATTCATCACCTGTTTCAAACCTCAGTGGCGCTTGCCGGTCTCGAGTGTGGGATCGCGCTTGGCGCTCTTCAATGCTGCGCGGATGCGATCGGGATCGACCTTGATATTGACGCCCGCGCGCTCCTGCTGAAGAAGCATCGCCGCCCGCGAATCGCGATCGCCCCAGCCGCGATTGAGCGCCGCCGTCAGCTCGTCGAGGGCGAGGTTTGCCATGGGCATCGGCACGTCAAGCTCGCGGCCGAGCGCGGTGGCGAGCGATACGTCCTTGTGCGCCAGACGAAGCGCAAAGGCGGGCGGATCGTATTCGGCCGGAAGGAAATGATTGACCAGCCCGTCGAAGGTCCGCATCCGTCCAAGCGCCCCGCTGCGCACCGCCTCCCACAGCGCTAACGGTTCGACGCCCGCCTTCACACCCATCGTGAAGACCTCCGACAGCGCTCGATTCAACGTGTAGCCGAGACAATTGTGGACCAGCTTGGCGACGGTGGCCGAGCCGATCGGTCCGACGTAGCGTGGCTGATCGCCGATCGCATCGAGCATCGGCCGATGCCGATCGAAAATGCTCTCCTCGCCGCCGACCCAGATTGCGAGCTTGCCCGTCGCCGCGCCGTGCGGGCCGCCGCTCACGGGCGCATCGAGCATGTGGAAGCCTCGCGCGGCAAAGGAATCATGGAGCCGGCGAACCAGAGTCGGCGAATTCGTCGACAGATCGAACCAGGCGGCGTCCGCACGCATGCCGGCAAGCAGGCCCTGCGCTCCCGATGCGACCGCCTCGACTTCGGCTGGACCGGGCAGCGAGGTGAAGACCACCGATGAAGCCCGGGCAACTGCGGCCGGCGTATCGGCCCAGATCGCGCCGGCGGCGAGATGCTCCGCAGCGACATCGCGGCGCGCGTCGTGAACCACAAGATCGTAGCCTGCGCGCTGGAGGCTCGCCGCCATTTTCCCGCCCATGGTGCCAAGTCCGATGAAGCCGGCCTTCATGTTCGCCTCCAAGCCGCGACGCGCCACGAGTATGGCATGTTATTCGCGCTCGAAAACTTCCTTTGCGATCGCCGCCGCCGACATCGCCGTCGGCCATCCCGAGTAGAACGCGAGATGAGTGATGACCTCGCCGAGTTCGTCTCTGCTCAGGCCATTGTCGAGGGCGCGCTGGAGGTGAACGCGGAGCTGATCGCCCCGGTAGAGCGCGATCAAGGCGGCGACGGTTATGAGACTGCGGTCGCGTTTGGAGAGTCCGGGGCGCTCCCAGACGTCGCCGTAGACAACCTTCTCGGTCAAATCGATCAGCTTCGGCACTACGGCGCGGACTTTTTCGCGCGCGCTCGATCCCGCCAATTTAGCCATTGTCACCTTCCCCCGGTCGCCGATTCGGATTCGCTTCCGCCCGATGCCTTGGCTTTAAGACAAGCGGCATCGATTGGTCAAACGCCCGTCGCTATTGGACCGCCCATGCGGCCGTCCATCGCCAGTAAGCGAGAGCACCAGCCGTCCCTGAGGCCGACGCCGCGACCATAAGTTCGGTTGCTTTTTTCGATCAAACTTAGCTACACATGTAACGATATAAGCGAATCGTAAGGAAGGCCGGCGGGGCGCAGCCTTAACAATTCGGGGAGGTTCGGAAATGGCTGATTTCGATATTCAGATCAAAGGCGGGACGGTTGTCGACGGCACCGGAGTGCCGCGTTTTCACGGCGACGTGTGGATCAAGGACGGCAGGGTCGCGCAGATTGGCGGACGCGCTCCTGGGTCTGCGAAGAAGATCATCGACGCCGACGGCCTGATCGTGGCGCCCGGCTTCGTCGATCTGCACACTCATTACGACGCGCAAATCCGCTGGGATCCCTACTGCACTATTTCCGGATGGCACGGCGTGACCTCGGTTGTGCTGGGCAATTGCGGATTCGGCTTCGCTCCCGTCAAGCCTGATTTCCGCGATCGCTCGATGCTCACTATGACGCGCACCGAAGCGATTCCGTACGAGTCGATGAAAATCGGAATGAAGTGGGATTGGGAGACGATTCCCGAATACCTCGATTCACTCGACCATGCTCCCAAGGGCGTCAACTGCATCCAGTACATGCCGACCGCTTCGTTGATGACCTACGTAATGGGCCTCGAAGCCGCCAAGACGCGCCCCGGTACCGAAGCGGAACGCGCCGAGATGCGCCGGCTGCTCAACGAAGGCATGGACGCCGGTCTCTGCGGCTTTTCGATTCAACGTCTCGGACGCCATTCCGGCCAGGCCGATTTCGACGGCTCGCCGATGGTCACTGACACGATGGTCGACGAGGAAATTCTGAACCTCGCCCGCGTTCTCCACGATCGTGACGAAGGCTTCATCGAGATCACGCAGGCGACCGGCCATATCAAGGAAGACCTTGCCTTCGTCGAGAAGCTCGCGGCGACGGCTCAGCGTCCGATTCTCTTCCAGGCGATCACGGCGAGCATCACCAACCCCGATATCCATCGCAAGAGCCTCGATTGGGTGGAACGGATGCGCGCCAAAGGCCTGCCGATCTTCGGCCAGGGCGGCACGGTGCGCGCCGGTTTCGCCTTCACCCTCGAGCATTGGAACCTCTACGACGTGTCGGCGGCATGGCGCGACCTGCTGACCGGCACTCCCGAAGAACGCATGGCTAAGATGCGTATTCCCGCGATGCGCGAGGCGGCCAAGAGCGAACGCGCGATGTATGCGCTCGACAAGAACGCTCCCGGTATCGGTGGCAGGCTGCATCGGCTGATCGTGCAATGGGTCGATAACAAGCCCGAGCTCGAAAAGTATGTCGGCAAGTCCCTTGGCCAGATCGCCGAGGAGGAGGGCAAGCATCCGGTCGACATCATGATCGATCTTTCGCTAGCCACCAATCTCAAGGCGGAGTTCCTGCAGCCCGAACGCCGGTTCAACGCAGACTATAACGCCGAGATCATCAACAACTCGATGTATACTTTCCCCGGCGTTTCCGACGGCGGCGCCCACACCAAATTCTTCACCGGCGGCGCCTTCACCACCGACTTCCTATGCTGGCTGGTGCGCGACGAGCAGAAGATCACGCTCGAAGATGCGCACTACCGCCTCTCCGCCCTGCCCGCTCATGCCGCCGGCTTCCGCGACCGCGGCGTGCTGCGCGAGGGCGCCTGGGCCGACGTAGTGGTCTACGACCTTGCCGGACTCGGCGTCGAGCCGGAATGGATCGGCGAAGTCACGCATGATCTGCCCGCCGGCGAATGGCGCCGCGTGCAGCGGCCGAAAGGCTATCGCTCCATCATCGTCAACGGCGTCGAGACCTTTGCCGACGGCAAATGCACCGGCGAGACGCCCGGCAAGCTCCTGCGCCACGGCCACGCCTGATCGCTTTTTGTCCTGGATTTCGAGCGGGGAGCGGGTCATCAACCCCTCCCCGCTTCCTTTCCTGCATCGAGGCCCCGGCGCACTACAGGCTCATTGTTCCCGAACATCTCGGCGACGTTGCAAAACGGTATGGCGGACAGTTTCAGCAAAGACCCGCGCGTCTATTTCGCCGCCGAGCGTACTTTTCTCGCCTGGATAAGAACCGGGCTTGCCCTGATGGGCTTCGGTTTCGTGGTCGCCCGCTTCGGCCTCTTCCTGCGCGAGTTCGCCTTGAACGTCCCGGGCGCCAGCGCGAAATCGTCGTCGTTTTCGATCTGGGCCGGCGTCGCGCTGCTCTCGCTCGGCGTCGCTATCCATATCGTATCGGCCATCCGCCACGTGCTGCTCGTCAGCGCCTTGAATCGCGGCGCTTCCGTGATCGGCCGGCCTTCCTACACCGCAATCGTGGTCGCCTCGACGCTCGCCGCAATAGGCGTTGCGATGGCCGTATACCTCATCCTGGTGAGATGATGATCGTCGCGCCAGGTGTCATGATGGGTGAGTTTCATCGATTCGTTAGTGTATATTTGGATGATGCTCGAGCTGGCGCCAAACGTCTCGATAAGCCCTCGAAGATAACGATTGCTCAAGCCCTTCATCTCGACAGCCGCAATGACCGCCGCCCCAATCTCAACCACAGCATCCGAATCGACCCGCCGCGTCTTCATGATCCTGTCGCCGCATTCGCTGCCCTATGCGCGCGGATGCGTCCGCAGCCTCTTCGCCAATTCCGCCGAAACTCTCGACCTCTGCTTCATGACCGACTCGGCTGATGACAAACGCATTCTGAACGAGGCGCTCGCCGCAACACCCAATCCCGCCGGCCATCGATTCGTGGTCGTCGACGATGACGACGCCGAACAGCGCTCGCGCGAGCTCTGGGCCAACTTCCCGAACTTGCAGGCGTTCCGCCGCGGCCATCCATGCTGGCGCAAGATCACTGACCCCCTGCTCTTCACCCGCGACCGCGAGGAGATCGTGATCCTCGATCCCGATCTCTACTTTCCCAACCGCTTCACCTTCGAGCCCACGCCCGCCACCGGCGTGCTGCTCATGTGGCAGCATCCCGATTGCATGCTGCCGCCCCAGACCGTTCGCGGCGCCCTTAACGCCGGAATCCCGCTCGCCCGCCATGTCGATATCGGCGTCGGGGCTTGGCGCGGCGGAACCGATCTGGCATGGCTCGATTGGCTGATCGGCCGGCTCGGCGGATCCGCGCTGCCGCGCATTCCTCATGTCGAGTCCGTGGTATGGTCCGCATTGGCCCGCCGGCTCGGCGGCGGCCACCTCGATCCCGGCCTCTGGCATTGCTGGCGGCGCAGCCAGCTCAAACGCATTCTGCTCAAGGCCCGGGTCCCCGGTGTGACTATTTTGCGGGTCGAGGCGTTCGCGCGCATGAAATGCTTTCACGCCGGCGGCGAGGCCAAATGGTGGCTCGAGGACGCCGCTCGCGCAGGCCTCTTTACCGCCGGCCGCGACCTGACCGAGCCCTCGCCCGTCATTCCTTTCGCCGCGCTCACCACGCGCCGCTTCGAGGCCGTGCAGATGCTCAAGCGGACGCTGGCAAAGACTGGCTATTATGCGATCTTCGGCGCGGCGGGATAGCCGTGGACTCCCCCGATCGCAAATCATCTTCGCAAGCTCCGATGTTGCTCGAATTCTTCGCTCGCATTTCTGTGATCAATCTTCCCGAACGCACCGATCGGCGCCGCGAGATCGAGTCCGCGCTCCGTTCCATCCATATCGACCCGCGCGACCCGCGCGTGGAATTCTTCGCCGCCCGCAAGCCGGCCCGCAAAGATGACTGGCCGAGCCTCGGCGCCCGCGGATGTTTTCTCAGCCACTCGGCAATCCTGCGCGACGCTCGCGATCGCGGACTCGCCAACATCCTGATCGCCGAAGACGATTGCGAATTCGCGCCCGCCCTCGCCGAGTCGCAAGGCCAGATTGTCCAGGCCCTCGCCGGCCAGCACTGGGACATCGTCTACCTCGGCCATGTCGAGCCGCTCGCTCCCAACGGCGCATTCAGCTTGATTCGCTGGACCGAGCCGCTGATGACGACGCATCTCTATGCCGTCAACCGCTCAATCCTCGCTCGCCTGGTCGCGTTTCTCGAACTGGTCGAGCGCCGCCCCGAGGGTCATTTGCTGGGCGGCCCGCAGCATTACGATGGCGCGCTTTCGATGTTCCGGGCGCAAAACCCCGACGTGGTAACGCTGATCGCCGCTCCCAACATGGCCTTCCAGCGCAGCTCGGGCAGCGATGTGTCCGGGCGCTGGTTCGACAGGATGCCCGGCCTGAACCACCTCGCGAATCGGATGCGCCGCGTCATCAGGCGCCGCCGCTAACCCCGCCCCATCCTTCCTGTTAGTGCGCCTGTGCCGACGCCCGCGCTCGCGCAATTTCGTCGCGTAACTCGCCAAGCCGGATACTCTTTTCCTTTTGCAGCGCGTCCATCGCCTCCGCCGCCGCCCGCAAGCCCGATAGTTCCTGCGGCGTCAGCAGACGGTCGCCCGACTCCGCCTCGCGCCGGACCCGCGTCGTGTAAAGATAGGTCCAGGCCGCGTCGCTGTCCGCCTGATACACCGCTTCGAGCCGAGCTTCGATCAGATTTGCCTCCCGAGGCGCCTCTCGCGCGGCTAGCCGCGCTTCGTCGTATATTGACCATGTTCCGATCGCGCCGACCGCTTTGAATCCGGTTGCCACTCGGACGGCGAGTTCTCCCGCATCTGCGCTCGCATCCATCGAATCCCGCGCAGCCGCATCTCCCGTCTCGACATTCGCGATTGTTCCGTCCGCATCGAAGATTACCAGATCGCCAAATACCGAGGCGCGCCCGCCCACCGCTCGATACTGATCCCATTTTGCCCTGACTCCCGCGCATGCGAAGCATGCCACCGCGCATGGCGGCGGCGCGCCGGCGCGAGCATATGGCGCCGTCAGATTATATACTCCGCTATATCTCAACCGGGTGCCGCTTCCATTGATATTCAGAAACGCACTCAACAGATAGTCATAGTCCTCGAACGAGGTATCCAGTCCAATATCGCGGCACGTCCGCCCGCGCAGCGCGGCCGCTGCCGCAAGATACGGCGTGCGGAGATTTTCGCGATTGTCGGCGAAGTAAAGATCGGCGCGCGGCCGCGTCAGGATACTGCCCGGAGCCCATGGCGTCGCAAGCCATTGCCCCATCGGCCGCACCGATATCAGCGGGCGAAGCTGATTCAACAGGGCGAACGGCAGCGCCGCAATCAGCATGGCAAAAGCCGCCGCGGTCGCGCCGCGCGGGAAACGCCGCTCGATAACCGTCGCGGCAACCGCCGCCTCCAGCACCAGCACCGGCATCACGTACCGCACCGCCCATCGCTCCCATCTGAGCAGCGCGCAGAACAGGATAAACGCCGCGATTACGCCCGCCGTGTACCAGCGGATTTCGCGCCCGGTCTCGCGCCAGTAAAGAACGATCAGCGCAAGCGTGACCGCCATCAGCGCAAGATCGAGCGGAGCGCCCGCCATATCCTCGCGGGCCGTCAGCGGATTGGTCATGAACCGCTGGAAATGCGGAAGCTTGATCGACCGCGGATCGTCGGGATTCTGTCCAAGCATCCGAATCGTCCGAGCCGCGGCGCGCGCCACCATCCCGTCGATCCGATTACTCACTGTTATTCCGATCGCAAGATTCCGCACCACATTCGCCGCGACTCCCGCCGGCGTGCGGTTGAGATTGGCGAAATCCAAATCTTCGTCGAGGTCCTTGAAACCGGCGCCCGTCGGCGTTCCCGTCAACCGGATATTCCTGATGAACAGCGGGCCGTTCACCGCTAGAAATATCGCGAGAAGGACCGGAATCCGCCTGACCAGGCGCCGCCGCGCCTCGGGCGTCCCGATCCACCATCCCGCCGCCACCAGCGCCGGCGCGAAGATAAGCGCCGTGCCCTTGGTGAACGCCGCGAGCGCCATAGCCGCGCCGAAGCCCACCGTGTTGTCCCAATCCGGACGCCGGCCGAATTCGAGCAAAAAATAGACCGCCGCCGCGATCCAGAACGCCACCACGCAATTGTTTTTCGCTCCCGAAGCCTCGAGCACCGCGACCGGTATGGTCGCGCAAAATACCGCGGCGATTAGCTGCCCGCGCCGCCCCGCGCCAAGGAATTCAGCGATCAGCGAAACGGCAACGATACCTCCCAGGTACGCGAAGAACTGCACCAGGTTGACGAAACGATCTCCTCCGAAGAGCAGATCGAAATGCATCATGCAGTATTCCGCCCACGGCGCGTATATCAGTTGTGCGTAATTGAAGGTTGGATAAAAAGCCGCCGAGCGATTGCTGATCCACATCATCACCCGCGGCATGTGATAGAACACCACGTCGCCGGTGTTGGGCGGACTGATTAGCGCCGTCGTGCCAACCAGCAGGACAATAATCGCCATCCCGCCGATCAGCGCGGCATCGATCCGGTCGAAGTTCCAGGGCAACCGCTTCAACCGATCGTCGGCCGGCGCAGCAGGCTTCGCCCCCGCCTGCCCAATCACAATGTAGGCGGCGCTCAGGGCGCATACGATCAACCATCCAATCAGCAGCGGAACGGCCGCCAACTCATTCCAAAAGCTCAGCGCCTCCGTCATTACCGCGAGCGCGACGCCCCATCCGGCGGCCGCCAGTATGATACTGCGGCGCCATTGCGTACCGGCGCGGCGGATAATCCGAAACCCAAGGACATAGGCGAGCAGCGGTACGAGTAAGGCGATAAATCTCAACATTTCCAAGTGCGTCGGAGGTTCGCCTGGACCCTTGCGTCACCCCGTCCCATGCGGCACACCACCCACTCGTAAACGCTCATGCGCGTCCGGCCGCAACCGACGCGTCGAGCATCATGTACAGCCCGCTATGGAACGGAAACGACCGCTCCGGATGGAACGGGATCAGGCCGGGATGGGTCTCGACGCTCCACTGATCGCATAATCGATAGCCCAGGGCGGTCAAGGCCTCGACGAATTCGGTGCGATTGAAGACATATTGCGGATGGAACGCAACGCTTCCATTCTGCAAGGTAACGAATTGCGGACCGTCGTAAAGCGGCAGCTTGTTGAGCAGCAGATGGGCCGGCTTGTGCTCGAGCGCCGACAACATTTCCGCAAGCGCCGGCGACTCGACGTATTGCACCGAACCGGCCGCGACGAATATGTCGGCGCCGTCCGCATCCGCCACGTTTGACGTGAATTCCAGCATCCCGCGTCCACGCTCGCGAGCCAGTTCCTCTCCCGCTTTTCGGATCGCCGGCAGTTCGTAAACCACCCACCTCATTCCCGGCGGATACGAGAGATAGCGCGCGTAGGAATAAAAGTGAGTCCCTACGTGACCGCCAAAGTCGAACAGCACACAACCCTCGCGCAGCAGCTCGCGCAGCCAGAAGAGCATCGGATAATCAAAGGACAGGACGCGCTCGCGCCGGTCCGCGAACTCGGCCGCGTAGCTCGCCGAATCAAAGCCGACCGGCTTGGAGGCAGGCGCGGAAAGGTTCGCCTCCTCGAAGCTTCGATAGATGCCCCGGAAACATCCGAAACAGTCTCGTGCAAAGCGCCGTTCATACTGGCGTTCACGCCACGGGCGAAGAGCCGCTCGGAGGGTGGACAGGACGCTTGCCATAGATGGGACGGTTACGTTCGGTCATCTCAAAAGGCCGCGGTTTCCGGCTCGACCAGGCAACCCTAACGGCTTCGAGACGCCACATGCTAATCCGGCCGCCGCCAGTCGGCGTATTGACGCCTAATGTACCCTCTAAATTTTTTCCAACTATTCTAAGGCTCTAACAATGATTCTTGACTCATCATAACATATAAAATTATGCTGAAACACAACAGGTGGTGGAAGTATTATGGCCGCGACAGCCCGTTACGAAGTCCTTGAGGTCCAGAGCATTCCGCGTCGGAGCGAACTCAGCCAAGCCGAGTTCGTCGCCAGATATTTGAAGCCCCTCAAGCCGGTCGTCATCACCGACGCGATCACCGCCTGGCGTGCGCTCAAGGAATGGACTCCGGAGTTCTTCCGCGCTCGGTACGGCTCGCGCGAGGTATCGATAGATAACCAGGTGTACAAGCTGGCCCCGCTGATGGATTTGATCTCGAATTCAAACGAGCACAGGCCCGCGCCCTACCTGCGAAACGAGGTTATCGAACGCTTCGCGCCGGAACTCGAAGAAGATATCCGTCCCCGGCTGCGATACGCGCTGCCAAACTGGCTCGACGGACCGCTGTCGTGGAAGTTGCACGGAAGATTTGATCGCGGCCTGCCTCAGCTATACCTCGGCGGCAAGGGTGCGGCGTTTCCCTTCGTGCATCATGACGTCGGTCACACCCACGCGTTTCTGAGTCAGATTTACGGTCACAAAGCGTTCGTTCTTTACGCTCCTGATCAGGCCGAATTCCTCTATCCGACCTCCAACTTCCGCAATATCTCTTCGATCGCCGACCTCGATCATCCCAATCTGGACAAATATCCGCTTTTTCCCCGCGCCCTCCGCCACGATTTGATTCTCGATCCCGGCGAAACGATCTTCATCCCCGGCGGATGGTGGCATACAACGAAGATTCTTGACCTATCGATCACGGTCTCGGTCAATATCGCCAACTCTTCCAACTGGTCACAGTTCAGCCACGACTATTCCGAAGGCGCCTCGAAGCTGGGCAAGCTCAAACTTCGCACCTACCTCGCCGGGATAAGACTGGCGCGCTCGCTGATACGATCCTGAGATACCCGCTCCTCGGAAGCCGGCAGACTGTCATCGTGTCCCGGGCGACGTTATTAATGGCGTTTACGCTCGTCCTGTTGGCGTTAGTCGAGTGTGGATGTCGCTCGCGGCCGGCCGCCGGAATCGATACGGCATCGCCACCCAACGCTCCCAACACGCTCGCCGAGCTTAAGCTTCGGCTCTCCGACTGCCTCCGGCGCCATCACGTCCCGGGCATCGGCGTAGCTCTGGTTTCGCGCTCCGGCCCGATCTGGATCGGCGGACTCGGCGTCACGGACCGTCAGTCGCGGCGCCCCGCCGGCCCGGACACGATGTTCCGCGTCGCATCGATCACCAAGAGCCTCACTGCGATAGCGATCCTGCAACTCAGGCAGCGGGACAAAATCCGCCTGCGTGATGACGTAACCCGCATCGCCCCCGAAGCCGGGGTCGAGAACCCCTTCCAGCGCATCGCGCCCGTGCGTGTCGAGGATGTGCTCGAGCATACCGCCGGCTTCGACGACAGCCCGCTTTCCGGATACTACGACCACGACGCGCCGCCCGATATTTCCCTGCTCCGGGTGCTCGAGAGGTTTCCTGAGCCGCAGCGGGTTCGTTGGAGTCCAGGAACGCTCTTCTATTACTCCAACGCGGGTTACGTGGTCGCGGGCTACCTGGTCGAGAAGGCCTCGGGCCTTTCGTACGCCGACTATATCGAGCGCAACATCCTGATGCCGCTCGGGATGTCCGCAAGCGGCTTCAACCTGACGTCCGCGCGCGCTGCCAACCTCGCGACCGGCTACGAAGGCGCCCCTGCTTACGCGGTGCCGTATGTTCCGGTCTATTTGACCTCGGCGATGGGACTGATGTCGTCACCGCGCGACATGGCGCGATTCGTGATGATGCTCCTCAACGATGGCAGTCTCGGCGGCGCTCCTGTTCTGCGCCCGTCGTCGCTTGCACGGATGGAGACGCCCCAGACTTCGCTGGCAGTGCGCTCCGGAATGAAATACGGCTATGCGCTCGGCCTCGGCTCCGATCTCGCGGACGGCCTCGCAGCCTATGGAAACGCCGGGAGCATCGCCGGATTCCTGTCGGCCTACCGTTACATTCCGTCGCTTGGCGCGGGCTACTTTTTCGCGCTCAACAGCAGCACTCCAGAGGCAATTGCCGCGCGGCCCGAGATCGCCGACCTGATAACGGCGTACGTGACTCGAGGCGCTCCGAGCGGGCCGATTTCGGCGCTTGCGACCGTGGCGCCGAAATCTGCCCGCCGATGGCTCGGGTTCTACCGGCTTGCCGATCTGGGCCAGCACGATCTTGCCTTTCAGAACTCGCTTTACGGCGGTGCTGACGTGTTCATGCGCGACGGGCATCTCTATCGCCGCGCGATCGGCGGGGTTCCCGTGGAGTTGATACCGGTTGGCGCCGACCAATATCGCTCGTCCGGCGATCAACGTCCCACCACGATCTTCTGTTACGCAATGGACGGTGGCGCGATGATGCTCGGACGGGATGGCTCCTTCCGCCGCGCAAGCGGCCTTTGGCCGCATAGCCGATACTTTCTCTTCCGCGCCGCGGAGTTCGTAACCCTAAGCGCAATACCAGCGGCGATGCTCTGGGCCATGATTTCTGCGCTCGACGGCGGCCGCGGACGGCGCACCATCCTTGACGCCGGCTTTTTCGCCGCAGCGGCCGCGATCTCGCTCTGCGTTTGCGATCGGATCTATGTGCATACGACGGAATTCGAACTCGCCATCCGGAACCTGAGAACGGAGACGTTTTTCATTGGAACGCTCGCCGCACCGGTGTTCTCCGCGCTGGCCGCAATTTCCGCCGCATGGCTCTGGCGTTCCACGCGCGGCGGGCGAGTCGCGCGAATGTTTTTGACGGTCGTTTCGGCGGCCTGCGTTGCGCTGACGATCTATTTCGCCTGGTGGGGAATGGTCGGCTATCGCTTCTGGGTTTCCTGATCGACCCTGAGAGAAAGACTCCCCCCAAAGCGCTTTATCCAACACTACCGCCCTAAGCATGCCTGCGTAAGGTTCAGGGTCCTGTCGCATGTTTATACAAAATATACGATTATTTAAAGAATCTTGACATGTCTAAAGATTTATAAGACACTTTTCAATGTGACAACATGATTTGAGATGTTTTATATTGTTATGTTGAAGTTTATGATTCGTTAGATGCTGATCGGTTTCACTCCAGCTGCTCTCCAATCGCTGAGCGGCCGGCCGAGAAGTCTGCGAGGTTGATTTCGGGAATGGGCCGGGTTGGACAGAAGCTGTACCTGCGCAAGGACGTTGCGGTCGAGCCGCTGATCGACCGCTGGTATGCGTGGTCGCATCTGATAGCTCCGGCGACCGCGGCCCGGAATGTTGTTCGGCGCCACATACCGATCATGGAGTCTTATATCGCGGACCCTGAAGCTCACGCCTCTGCGTGCGCGAGCCCACGCCTGATGGGCGGTCCGTTCATGAACTACGGGTCCGACAGGACCGGCGAGATAGCGGCGCTGCGCGAGGAGACTGTCGCGAGACGCAGCGCTCTGCTGGAATTTTCGGCGGCGATCGACTCGCTGAGCACTCAGTTGCTCCAGGCCGCCCGTGGCGAATCGCTCGAACCGATCTACCGGTCCATTCCGCGGCCGCTCAGCGGAATGGTGGAGCTGGCGTACGGACTCGACAATCGCGCGTCTTTCAGGCTGATCGAACCGCTGCTCTATCGAAGCTCATGCTATCAACCCGACGCGCAGAGCCTGATGCTCCGGCGCATCGATTCGGACCATCGTCCGTTTATTTTCAGCACTCCCCGCCTTGACGAAGCGGATGCGATTCATTGCCGGGCTGACTTCGCGTCGGAGCAGGTGGACGCTATTTTCAGGTTGCGGACTCAGCCCGCGACGATTAGTGAAATCGCCGACTTGTTTGGGATCCCGGAGTCGGGTCACGAGATGCTCGCGAGCCTGCTCACGGACGAAGCGCCGCGCCGTCGGTCGCGTTACGACGGCCCGGGCGTGCGCTGGCGCTACTTCGGACATGCGACCGTGCTGGTCGAATCGCGCGGCTGCGCCATTTTGACCGACCCGGTGGTGGCATATCCGATTGCGGGAGCGGAGGCCCGCTTCACAATCGACGATCTGCCTGAGCGGCTCGACTTCGTGCTACTCACCCACGGCCATCAGGACCATCTGGTGCTGGAGACGCTGCTCGCGCTGCGCGACCGGATCGATACGATCGTGGTGCCTGCGAACAATGGCGGCACGCTCGAGGATCCGTCGCTGGCCCTGATCCTGCGCGCGTGCGGATTTGCCCGCGTGGTCGAGCTTTGCGAATTCGGCGAATTGCCGCTCGAACCCGGCGCGGTCACGGCGCTGCCGTTCATGGGCGAGCATTGCGACCTGAATATCCGCAGCAAGAGCGCCTACCTGGTGCGGATGGGCGCGCACTCGCTGATGTTCGCGGCCGACTCGCGCAACCTCGAACCCGACCTCTACAGTCGCATCCACGATCTCACCGGAGATATCGGCACGCTGTTCCTGGGCATGGAATGCGACGGCGCGCCGCTCAACTGGATCTACGGACCGCTGTTCACGGGCGCGATCGGGCGCGCGGCCAATCAATCGCGCCGCGCCAACGGCTCGGACTACGCGGGCGCGATCGCAATGATCGATCGCATCCGCTGCCGGCAGGCGTATGTCTACGCGATGGGCATGGAGCCCTGGCTTCAGTTCCTCAGCAGCATCCGCTACGACGCCGAGTCTTTGCCGATCATCGAGTCTGACCGCCTGATTCGCGCGGCGCGCGAGCGCGGTCTAATTGCCGAACGATTGTTCGGCCGCGGGGAGGTAGTTCTGGCCTAGACGGAATCGGGGGTTCCGGGCATGCGCCTGATCGGCACTATCTGGGAAAGCCGGCAGATCCTTTCATGGAGTCACGGGTAATTAGTCAAATTCCGCCGATATTACATATGGAACCACACCAATCCGATCACCTGAACCAGGCAGCGCAGTCCGTTCCAGCGCAGTGGAACGAATGTTCGAGCGACTATCCGCGTGACAAATCGATCCATGTGCTGTTCGAGGAGCACGCTGCGGCGGCGCCGAATGCGCCCGCGCTGATCTCGCACGATAACGCCGTCGTCACATATGGCGAGTTGAACGAGCGTGCGAATCGCCTCGCGCATCGCTTGCGTGCGAGCGGAGTTGGACCCGACTCGCTGGTCGGGATTTATTTCGAGCGCGGGGCGAACATGGTAGCCGCGATGCTCGCGATTCTGAAGGCGGGCGGAGCTTATGTGCCGTTCGACCCGCGCTATCCGGCAGAGCGGCTCTCGCTGATGATCGCCGATACGGGAGTGACGACGATTCTTTCCGATCGGGATTCGGCGGCAAAGTTCCGCCACGATCGCGCCGGCCTGTTTTTGATCGATAGCGACAGCGGCGCGCTTGCAGACGAGCGGGTCGACAACCTTCCCGATGCGGCGACTTCGCGCAATCTCGCCTATGTCATTTACACTTCGGGATCGACCGGGCGTCCCAAGGGCGTAATGGTGGAACATCGCTCGGTCGTGCGCGTGGTGAGGAATACCAACTACGTCGCGTTCGACGCGTCCGATCGGATCCTGCAGCTTGCGCCGCTCTCTTTCGACGCCTCGGTGTTCGAAATCTGGGGCGCGATCCTGAACGGCGCGAGCCTCGTAATCATGCCGCCCGGCGTGCCGTCGATCGATTCCATTCGCGAGGTGGTAAGCCGCAATCGCGTGACCGCGGCGTTTTTCACGCCGGCGCTGTTCAACATGATCGTCGATTCCGGCTTTGCCGGGCTTGAGTCGCTCAGCCAGGTGGTGGTCGGCGGCGATACCCTATCGGCGCGCCACATGCGGCGTGCGCTAATCGAGGGTCCGCCGAAGTGCGCGTTCATCAATGGCTACGGCCCCACCGAGACGACCGTCTTCGCAGCCTGCTTCCGCATCACCTCCGAGGCCGCCCAGCAAGCGCGGATTCCGATTGGGTATCCGATCGCCAACACCAGCATTTACATTCTGAATTCGCGCCTCGAACCAACTCAGATCGGCGAGATCGGCGAAGTCCATATCGGCGGCGACGGACTGGCCCGCGGCTATCTCAACAGTCCCGAATTGACGGCGGAAAAATTCGTGCGCGCGCGATGGAATTCCGCCCAACGCCTGTATCGCACCGGGGACCTCGGCTTCTTCAGGCCCGACGGCGCGATCGAGTTTGTCGGCCGCGCCGACACACAGATTAAAGTTTCCGGCTACCGGATCGAACCCGGCGAGATCGAGTTCGCCCTGCGCGAGCATCCGCAAGTGCGCGACGCAATCGCGCTTTGCGACCAGTCGGAGCAGGAAAACAAGCGGCTCGTCGCCTACTGCGCCGGGGATTCGACACTCTCCGCGAGTGAGCTGAGAGGCTTTCTCGCCGCGCGCCTGCCCTTCTACATGATCCCGGAGGCGTTGATAATTCTCGACTCGATGCCGCTTACGCCCAACGGCAAGATCGATCGTGCCGCGCTGCCGAGACCGCACCACGCTGGCGCACTCGGCGACCATATCCGGCGCAGCACCGCTTCACCGCAAACGCGCGCGCACGACGCAGAGGAAGCCGTCGCCGCGATCTGGCGCAAGGTGCTCGGCCGCGATGAAATCGGCTCCGACGAGAACTTCTTCGACGCCGGAGGCGATTCGCTCAAACTTATCGCGGTCCACTCGGAACTCCGCCGCAACCTCAACGCGACAATCTCGATGCCCGATCTTTTCGAGCATCCGACAATCGGCGCGATCGCGCGGCGCCTCGGCAGGACGGACGCACCCGTCGGCGACCGCGGCGATCTCGATGATCGCGCACGCAAGCGTAATGAGATGCTCAAGCGTCAGCGCGCCGCGCGCACGGAGGTTTGACGGAGACGGCGATGTCGTACACGGTTGGCAAAATCGCGATCATCGGGATGGCCGGACGATTCCCTGGCGCGCGCAACATCCGCGAGTTCTGGGACAACCTTGCCGCTGGCCGCGAATCGATCACGCGATTCTCCATCGACGCGCTCGAAGTGCGTGATCGTGACCGGCTCGCAGCGATGCCCAACTACGTCCGCGCCCGCGCGGTCATGCACGACGCCGATAAATTCGACGCCGCCTTCTTCGAGATGATGCCGCGCGAGGCGGAGATGACCGACCCGCAGCATCGCCTGTTGCTGGAATGCGCATGGCACGCCTTCGATGACGCTGGCTATGATCCGCTCTCCTGCGGAGCGAGTGTGGGCGTGTACGCCGGATGTTCCTACAATAGCTACTTCCTCGGGCATCTGGGTAGCGGACCAGCCTACTTCGATGACTATGCGGACGGTTTCCAGGTGAGCAACTTCCCGGCCACGCTCGCCTCGCACGCGGAGTTTCTGGCGACGCGGATCGCCTATAAGTTGAATCTTCGCGGCCCCGCGTTCTCGCTCGGCGCGGGATGCTCGACCTCGCTGATCGCGGTCTGCCAGGCCGCGCTCGCGCTGCAGAACTACCAGTGCGACATGGCGCTGGCCGGCGGCGTCTCGCTTACCTTTCCCCAGCGGCGCGGCTACCTCCACGAACCCGGCGGAATGGTCTCGCCCGACGGCCATTGCCGCGCCTTCGACGCCGCCGCACAGGGCACCGTCTTCGGCGACGGCGCCGCGATGGTGCTGCTCAAGCGGTTCGAGGACGCATTGGCCGACGGCGACAACATTCGCGCCGTCATTCTCGGCTTCGGCATCAATAATGACGGCGCCGCCAAGGTCGGATTTTCCGCGCCCAGCGTCGAGGGCCAGGCGCGGGCGATCGCGATGGCTCATGCCGGCGCGGGCGTCGATCCTTCGACCATCAGCTATATCGAGGCCCACGGCACCGGCACTCCGCTTGGCGACCCGGTGGAATTCGCCGCGCTGACCCGCGCCTTTCGCATCGCAACCACGCGCCGCAACTTCTGCGCGATCGGCACCGCCAAGGCCAACATCGGCCATCTCGATGTCGCCTCGGGCGTGACCGGCCTGATCAAGACCGTCCTGTCGATGGAACAACGCGCCATACCGCCGCTGCTCCACTTTCGCACCCCGAATCCCGAACTGGATGTCGAGCAGAGCCCATTCTTTTTTAATGCCAAACTCCGCCAGTGGACTAGTCAGTCGGGACCGCGCCGCGCCGGCGTCAGCTCTTTCGGGATGGGCGGGACGAATACTCATATTGTACTCGAGGAAGCGGACGAGGCCGCGCGCATCGATTCGCGATGGAGCGAGCATCTGCTGTTGCTCTCCGCTAAAAGCGAAGCGGCGCTGGACGAAGTCGCGCGGAATCTGGCCGAGAGCCTCGCTCCGAAAGAGCCCCAAACGCCTGGCGCAAGTCTTAATCGCGTCGCGCCCGATTCCGCGGACGTGGCCTATACGCTGATGAACGGCCGGCACGCCTTCGCCGAGCGCCGCTTCGTGGTCGCACCGGAAGGCAAGGCGATGGCAACGGCGCTGCGCTCGGCGCGCACGACGGGCAACGCACGCTCGGCACGCGGGGCGGCTTCGCCCGTGGCCTTCATGTTTCCCGGACAGGGCTCGCAATACATCAACATGGGCAGGAGACTGTACGACCTCGACCCGGTATTCCGCGCGCGCTTGGACGAAATCCTCGAGCTTGCGCTCAGCAACTCCCGACTCGATTTGCGGCCGATCCTGTTTCCCAGCGGCGATCCGATTTCCGGCGCGCCGCTCGACGATACCGCGTTCGCACAGCCTGCGCTCTTTGCGATCGAGTACGCGCTCGCCGAGACCTGGATCAGCTTCGGAATCGAGCCGGCCGCGATGATTGGACATAGCGTGGGCGAGTTCGTCGTGGGATGCCTCGCCGGCGTGATGACGCTCGAAGACGCGCTCGCGATGATCGTCACGCGCGGACGTCTGATGCAGTCGATGCCGCGCGGTGCGATGCTCTCCGTGCGGCTGGCGGAAGACAAGGTCCGCGCACTGCTCGACGACGAACTCGCGATCGCCGCGGTCAACTCGCCGGGGCTATGCGTAATCGCGGGACCGAGCGGCGCGATCGATCGCCTCGCGCAAAAGCTCACGGCCAATTCGATTGCCAATCGGCGCCTCGCCACTTCGCACGCATTCCACTCGCCCATGATGGATGCCGTGCTGCCCGAGTTCCGCAAAGCTTTTGCGCGCGTCACGCTCAATCCGCCGCGCATCAGGTTCGTCTCATGCGTCAGCGGCGACTGGATTACCGACGCCGAGGCGACCAGCCCCGACTACTGGGTCAGCCATCTTCGCCAGACGGTGCGGTTTTCCGCCGCCGTCTCGCGCCTGATCGGGAGCAATTTCAGCCTGCTCGAAGTGGGACCCGGCGCCACGCTGACGACGCTCGCACGGCAGCATCGCGCGAGCGGCGGCGCTGGTGATCCGCAGCTTATCGTTTCCTCGATGCCGGACGCAGCGCGCACGGTCAGCGAAGAATTCGCGTTTCTCAACGCGCTCGGAAGTCTCTGGATTCACGGCGCCAGCCCCAAATGGGAGCGGCTCTATGCCGATGAACGCCGCCGGCGGGTTTCGCTGCCCGGCTATCCGTTCGAGCGGCGCCGTTTCTGGATCGATCGCCGTGAACATACTTCGACCGTCGTCGAACTATCGCCAGCGGCCGCTACCGGCTCGCCGCAGGCCGCGATCGAGCCGCCCGTTGCCGCGCCGCCCGCGCCACCTGCGCGAAGGACCCTGGAACAGATGTCAGAACCGTCGAATCACGAAACCACGCTCAAAGCCGCCATTGCGTCGATCTTCGAGGACCTGTCGGGCCTCGCTATCTCCAGCATGGATGCCGCCACGAGCTTTCTCGAGATGGGCTTCGACTCGCTCTTCCTCACCCAGGTGTCGCAGGCGCTGCAATCACAGTTCGGTTTCAAGATAACCTTCCGCCAGCTGCTCGATCAGCAATCGACGCTCGAAACGCTGAGCGCCTACGTGGCCGCGCGAGTTCCCGCCCCGGCGCTCGCACCCACCAACGCGCCCGCGTCCACGGAGATTCCACAAGCCGCGGCCGCGCCACCGCAAGCCTCGATTCCGCATCCCGCCAATGGCACGCATCCGGCCGCGCCGGTTTCCAACGTGGACGGGTCGCTCGAGCGCCTGCTTAAAGATCAGCTCGCCACGATGTCCGATCTGATGGCGCGCCAGCTCGACGTGCTGCGCAATTTCGGAGCGCCAGCGATCAACGGCGGGCGTCCGGTCGAAGCCGCAAACGGCCTCTCGGTTCAAATCGCGTCGCCAGCCGCCCCAAGCGCATCCGCTCCGCAGCCGCAAGGCCGCTTCCGCCCGGTCGCGCCCGGTGTGAAGACCGACGCCACTCCCCGCCAGCAGGCCGCGATCAGCGCCTTCATCGAGCGCTACAATCGCAGGACCGCGAGTTCCAAGCGCCACACCGAACAGCATCGGCGGGTCCTGGCCGATCCGCGTGCGGTCGCGGGCTTCCGCGCACAATGGAAGGAGATCGTCTATCCGATCGTGACGACGCGATCCGAGGGCTCGCACCTGTGGGACCTCGACGGCAACGAGTATATCGACGTCGTAAACGGCTACGGCCCCATCATGCTCGGCCATCGTCCGGACTTCGTCGTCGCGGCGATCGAAGAGCAGTTGCGGCAAGGCTTCGAGACCGGCCCGCAAACGGCGCTCGCCGGCGAAGTCGCCGAACTGATCTCGGAAATGACCGGGATGGAGCGTGTTACGTTCTGTAATACGGGCTCCGAGGCGGTGATGGCCGCGATGCGCGTGGCGCGCACGGTGACCGGACGCGATCGCGTCGTGATGTTCACCGGCGACTATCACGGCATGTTTGACGAAGTGCTGGTGCGCGGCGTCGGCGACTCGAACAATCGCCGCGCGATGCCGATCGCTCCCGGAATCCCGCGCGCCAAGGCCGAGAACATCATCGTACTCGATTACGGCGCGCCGGAATCGCTCGACTACATCCGCACGCACGCGGACCAGCTCGCAGCCGTGCTCGTCGAGCCGGTCCAGAGCCGCCACCCCGCGCTTCAGCCGGTCGAGTTTCTGAAGGAGCTACGGCGCATCACGGCGGCTTCGGGCGCCGCATTGATCTTCGACGAAGTGGTTACCGGCTTCCGCGCGCATCCCGGCGGATGCCAGGCGCTGTTCGGAATCCGTGCCGATATGGCGACCTATGGCAAAGTGATCGGCGGCGGCCTTCCGATCGGCGTGCTCGCCGGCTCGGCAAATTTCATGGACGCGCTCGACGGCGGCGCGTGGTCCTTCGGTGACGATTCGTCGCCGACCGCCGGCATGACTTTCTTCGCCGGCACCTTCGTGCGCCATCCGCTTGCGATGGCCGCCACGCGCGCGGTCCTGCGCCATCTCAAGGCCGAAGGCCCGGCCCTGAATGAGCGGCTCAACGCGAACACGGCGCGGATGGTCGCCGAACTCAACCAGTTCATCGCGGCGGAGCGCGTGCCGACTCACGTCGAAACCTTCGCCTCGCTCGCCTACTTCAGTTTTCCGTCCGAGCTGCCGTTCGCGAGCTTGCTCTACTACTGGATGCGCGCGAAGGGAATCCATATCCAGGAGGCGTTTCCGATTTTCCTGACCACCGCGCATGACGAGCGCGATTGCGCGGCGATCGTCGCTGCGTTCAAGGAGAGCGTGCTCGAGATGCGCGAGGCGGACCTTCTGCCCTACGCCGATTCCGCCGCGCCGCTGGTCGCGCATCCTGCCGCGATGAAGTCCGTCGAGCCGTCGCCGCCCTCAGCGCCCACTCTCGATACCGTGGCGGCGGAGCGGATCGAACGTCTCACCGAAGCGCAGCGCGAAGTATGGCTCTCCGCGAGCCTCAGCGGCGAGGCGTCGTGCAGCTTCAACGAATCGTTCACGCTCAAGCTTCGCGGCCGTCTTGATCACGCAGCGCTGGCGAATTCCTTCAACCGCGTGATCGCGCGGCACGACGCCCTGCGCGCCACCATTGCCGCCGACGGCGAAGCGCAGAATTTTGCCGCCGTTCTCGAAATCGGGATTCCGTTCGACGATCTTCGCACAGCCTCCGAGTCCGAGCGCGACGCGCGTATCCGCGAGATGATCACCGCGGACGCCAGCACACCCTTCGACCTGATTCGCGGACCGCTTATTCGCGCAAGACTCGTGCGGCTCGCCGAAGAGGATCACGCGCTCATCGTCACCAGCCATCACCTCGTGTGCGACGGATGGTCGACCAATGTGATGCTCGACGAACTCGCCAAACTCTACACCGCGGCGGCCGCCGAAACTCCCGCCGCCCTGCCCTCGCCGATGCAGTATGGCGACTACGTTCTCGCGCAGCTCGCCGACAGCGCCACCGGCGAGTCGCGCAGCACAGAGTCCTACTGGCTCAAGCAGTTCGCCGATCCGGTCGAACCGCTCAATCTGCCTTGTGATCGGCCGCGTCCAGCGCTCAAGAGCTTTCGCGGCGCGACCTGCCGGCGAGCTATCGGCGCCGCCGCCTATCAGCGGATCAAGCGGGCCGGTGCGAAAAATCGATGCACCATGTTCACCACGCTGCTGGCCGGCTTCAAAGTGCTGCTCGCGCGGCTCTCCGGCCAGAGCGAAATCGTGGTCGGAATTCCGAGCGCCGGACAATCGTCCGCCGCGGGCGAGAATCTCGTCGGCCACTGCGTCAACTTCCTGCCACTCCGCAGCCGAATCGCAAAAGACGCGCCCTTTGCCGATTTTCTCGGCCAACTCCGGCAGACCGTGGTCGACGCCTACGAGCATCAGAACTACACCTACGGAACGCTGGTGCGGCAGCTCGCACTGCCGCGCGACCCGAGCCATCTGCCGCTGCTCGACGTCCAATTCAACCTCGAGCGCATCGGCGGCGGACTCGACTTCGCCGGTCTCGCGGCCGAAATCGATCCTAATCCCAAAAGCTTCGTGAACTTCGATCTCTTCCTGAACGTCGTCGAGTCCGATGCCGGCCTCGTCATCGATTGCGACTACAACCGCGACCTGTTCGACGAAGCGACCATCGCCCGATGGCTCGGCCACTACGAAACCCTGCTCGAAGCCTTCGCCGCCAATGCGCTGGTGCCCGTCGCGCAAATCGCGCTGCTCAATGATCGCGAGCGCCATCAGATGCTGGTCGAATGGAACGATACCCATCGCGACTACCCAACCGATGCCCTCGTCCACGAGCTATTCGAGCAGCAGGCCGCGCGGACTCCACGCAATATCGCGCTGGTTTTCGAGGATCAACAATTCACCTACGCGGAGCTCGACGCCCGCGCCAACCGCCTCGCCAATCATCTGCAAGCCTGCGGCGCGCGCGAAGGCGATCGCGTCGGCATCTATCTCGAACGCTCACTCGACCTCGTGATTTCGATCCTCGGCATCCTCAAGGCCGGATGCGCCTATGTGCCGCTCGATCCGGTCTATCCCGACGAGCGCGTCGAGTTCATCGTCAACGAAGCCGAAATCAAAGTGATGCTCACGCAAAGCGCCCTGCTTCGCGCCGTGCCGTCATACAGAGGGAAGCGGATCGCGCTCGATACGGAACGCCGCGCGATCGAAAAGCGCTCGCCGGCCGCGCCTCGCCTCAGCGCCGAATCCGACGCGCTCGCGTACCTGATCTACACCTCGGGCTCGACCGGAAAACCCAAGGGCGTTGAGATTCCCCATCGCGCCCATGTGAATCTGCTGCTCGCGATGGCGGACGAACCGGGAATGAGCGCCTCCGATGTGATGCTCGCGATCACGACGATCGCATTTGATATCGCAAGTCTCGAGCTGCTGCTGCCGTTGATTGTGGGCGGGCGGGTCGTCGTCGCAAGCCGCGAGATGACGGTCGACGGCGAGCGCCTGCTGGCCGAGCTCGAACGCGTCGAGGCAACCGTGCTCCAGGCGACCCCCACCACGTGGCGCCTCCTTCTCGAGGCCGGACTAGCCGGGCGGCGCAAACTCAAGATGCTCTGCGGCGGAGAGGCGCTGGCGGCCGACCTCGCTCAGCGCCTCGTCGCAACCGGCGGCGATCTCTGGAACATGTACGGGCCGACCGAGACCACGGTCTGGTCTGCGGTATCGCGCGTGCACGATTCCACCGTGACCATTGGACGCGCGATCGCGAACACCCAAATCTACGTGCTCGACGAACTGAGACAGCCCCAGCCAATCGGAGTCCCAGGCGAACTCTATATCGGCGGCGACGGCCTTGCGCGCGGCTACTTCAAACGCGCCGAAATGACCGCCGAGCGTTTCGTCCGCGATTCGTTCGCGCCGACACCGGCCGCCCGGATGTATCGCACCGGCGATCTCGTGCGTTATCTGCCCAACGGCGAGAGCGAATTCCTTGGCCGAATCGACCGCCAGGTCAAACTCCGCGGCTATCGTATCGAGCTCGCCGAAATCGAAGCTCGCATCATGGAAGTCCCGGGCGTCAGAGAGACCGCCGTGATCCTGCGCAACGATCCCTCCGGCGAGCCGTGGCTGGTCGCTTACGTCGTGGCGCAATCGCGCGAGACGCCCGACTTCGTCCGCATGCGCGCCGTCCTGCGCGCCAAGCTGCCCGACTACATGATTCCGTCCTTCTTCATGCCGCTCGACGCGCTGCCACGCACCGCCAATGGCAAGATCGATCCCAAGGCTCTACCGCCGACTCACGAGACCAGCCCGAAGACTGATGACGCCGGCACCGCTCCGCTCTCCGCGAGTGAGGAGACGCTCCAGCGCATCTGGTCCGAGGTGCTGGGGCTTCGGACCGTCGCCCTCGATGACGACATCTTCGCGCTGGGCGGCGATTCGATCCGAATCCTCAAGATCGTATCGCGGGCCCGCGACGCGGGAATGGCGCTCGACGCGATGCATGTCTTCCAGCATCGCACCATCGCCGAGATCGCCCGCTCGATCGCCGACGGCGCAAATCCGCGGGAGGCCGCACTGAACTGAGCACGCGTCCGGGGGGCATAAACCAATGACACCGCCGACACTATCATCCACTGCGAGCAATCCGCGCGGCGCCGCGTTGCCGCTCGCTCCTCAGCAGCAGCCTTTCTGGCTGCTCGACCGGTTGTCCCCGGGAAATCCCGCCGGCAATATCGCCGTGCGATGGAAGCTCGAGGGTCCACTCGATTCCGAACTGCTCAAGCGCGTCCTCGATCTCATCATCAGCCGTCATGAAACCCTCAGGACCCGCTTCGAAACCGTGGCTGGCGAGCCAGTCCAAATCGTCGAGCCGCACTCGCAATTCGACCTGGGAATCGTCGATCTGCGCCATCTCGCAACTGCGCAACGCGAGCCGGAGATCGAACGGCGATCGAGCGTCGAGGCGCGCACGGGCTTCGATTTGACGCGCGCTCCGCTGCTGCGCGCGAGCCTGCTCCGGATCGGCGATGAAGAGTACTGGTTGCTCTTGACCATTCATCATCTGGTCTCCGACGGCTGGTCGATCGGAACCCTGGCCGACGAGATAACCGCCGCGTACGCCGCGTTCGAGCGCGGCGAGGAGCCTTCGCTACCCGAACTTCCGCTCCAGTATCGCGACTATGTCCGCGCCGAAACCGAACAGGTGCGCCGCAACGTCTCGAAGCCGCAACTCCTCTATTGGTTGCGCAAGCTGAAGGATTTGCCCCGTTTCGAAGTGCCGGCCGACAAGCCGCGCCCACCGATCATGACCGCTAACAGCGAGATCGTCTCGGTGCTGCTTCCCGCCATCCTCACCGACGCGCTCGCGAACTTCTCCCGGCGCAACGGCGCGACTCTTTACATGACCGCGCTCACCGCCCTGACCGCCCTGCTCTCGCGCCGAACCGGCGCCACTACGATTGTGCTCGGCACCCCTGTCACCGGCCGCAACTCCGTAAAGTTCGAGCCGATGATCGGCCTCTTCAGAACCGTCGTGGTCCTGCGATGCGACTTGAGCGGCGACCCGACGTTTCTCGAGCTTCTCGGACGCACTCGTCAGACTGTCCTCGAGGCGCTCGCCAGCCAGGACGTATCGTTCGAGCGCCTCGTCGAGCTGCTCAAGCCGCCGCGCGATTTGAGCCGCAATCAGCTCGCCCAGGTCAGCTTCATCTTCCAGCGCTCCTTCATCCCCGATCGCAACTTCGGCCGCATGCGGCTCATCGACGTCCCTTCGAAATCCGCCGGTGCCCTTTACGACCTCAACTTCTTCATGGTCCAACGGCCCGACGGATGGCGCGCGTCATGTGAACTGAATACCGACCTCTACGAGCCCGAAACGGTACAGGGGATGCTCGCCGAGTTTCGAGCCCTGCTCGAACAGATCACCGCGAAGCCCGACTGCCGGATCTCCGGGATGCCGTGGGATCGGGCGATTCCCGAAAAGCCCGCGCTCGCGCGCGATGAGGAAGCGGCGCGCGTCCAAGCCATCGAAGGCGCCCAGAGCGCCCGCTTTGCCGACCCGCGAACCGCACTCGATGACGCGCCCGCGATCGGGATTTCCAAGATCCAAACCCGCCTGCTCGCGATCTGGGAGGAAGTCCTTCATGTATCGCCGTTGAGCGCCACCGACGACTTCTTCGCCGTCGGCGGCGATTCGCTCCGCGCCGCCAAGCTGATGGCACGGATCAGCGAGACCTTCGGCCGCAAAATCCCCCTCGCCCTTATCTTCCGATTCTCCACTCCGGAAAAGCTCGCCGCCGAACTGGCCCAGCAGACGGCGTCTGACGAACCGCTCCGGCTGCTCGAACTTGACGAGGGCGATCAACCGCCCTTTTTCATGGTCAACGCCTTTACTGGCCTGGTCGAAGTCGCCAAACGCCTCGACTCCGGCCATCCGATCCTGAGCCTGATCGGCGACGACGCGAAAGCTCTGTCCGGCTCATACGACCTCTTCGAGGAGGCCGCGGAGCACGTCAAGACGATTCTCGCCCGGCGACCGCGTGGGCCATACCTCATCGGCGGATGGAGCGCCGGCGGCGTGATGGCCTTCGAAATCGCGCAAGGCCTTAAGGCGCTCGGTCGCGAAGTCGCGCTGCTGGTGCTGTTCGACGCTCCGAATCCATTTTTCATGCGCGAGTATTCCAGGGTCGAGCACTTCCGGATTTGGATTCGGGAAAGCTTCGCCTATCATCGCGCGAACCTCCACACCATGGACCTCAGCCAGGCTCCCGGCTATCTGCTCGGCAGACTCGCCCGAGCCATCAGCAACCGGTTCAAGCGCCAGGACCAGTCAAAACTGCTGGAGGCCTTTGAAGTTCGTATCCGCACCGCGCGCAAGTACCGCCCGCTCCCTTACGCCGGCAGGGTCGTCCTCTTCAAGCGCGATCGTCACCTGTCGGGCCGCTACCTCGATCCGATGTTTGGATGGGGCGGCGTGGTTCAGGGCGACTTTGAGGTCTGCACCATCGAAACCAGCCACCTGGACATATTCGCCAAGGAAAACCAAAGGTTTATCGCGCGCAAGCTCGGCGTGAGACTGACTGAGGCGGTTGCCGAAGTGACCCGGCCGGCGCGCTCCTGAACACTACCCAATCCGTTTATGACTGCCACAGACCTGTCCACGCATCGCGACTCCCGGCCAAATCGAGCTCCGTCACTGACCGTTCTCGCGGGAGAGGTTGACATATGGCACGCCACTCTCGACCGCAGTCCGATCGAACTCGACCGGATGATCCGCTCACTCTCGGCCAACGAGCGTGAGCGAGCGGCGCGATTCCATTTCGACCGCGACCGCAATCATTTTGTCGCCGGACGTTCAATCCTGCGGGACATTCTGTCGCGATACCTCGCATGCGGCCCCGGCGAAGTCCGCCTGATGGCCGGTGCCCATGGCAAGCCGGAACTTGCGGCGCCCGCCGGACGCCTCCTGCGCTTCAATCTGTCCCATGCAACCGGTATCGCACTCTACGCTATCGCTCACGGCCGCGAGGTTGGAATCGACCTCGAGTGCATCCGCGCTGATCTGCAATACGACGATATCGCGGAAAAGTTCTTTGCGCCCGGCGAGATTCGCCGCCTGCGGGAATTGCCGCCTGATCAGCGTATTCGAGGCTTCTTTAACTGCTGGACTCGCAAGGAGGCCTACGTGAAGGCTCGCGGTCAGGGACTATCGACCCCGCTTGATGGTTTTGAAGTCTCGCTGGCGCCCGGCGAGCCCGCAGCTCTCCTTTCCGAGGATGCGTCCGCCCCATTCCTTCCCGGTGCTGAACCGTCCGACCTTCCCCAATGGTCTTTGGCCGATCTCCACGCCGACCCTGGCTTCGTCGCCGCCCTGGCGGTCGAAGGCACCCCGCCGATTCTTGAGACGCAGGAATGGGCCCCTTCGCGCGACATGATGACGTATTAAAACATGTTAAAACCTAAATTGTCATAATTTATCATCAAAATTGATGAAATTATGGGTTGTATCATTCGTAAAGTGTTAGTACGATTACGGGAGTGAAAAGACTCTTAGAGCACCTGCGACATGATTCCGAGCTTTTCGTCGCTTTGCTCAGCGTTTTGAGGAATCGTCAGTTGGCTTTATCGCCTCTCGATCGCCTTAAGGAACTCTCTCACAGGCAGTTACCTGAAATGATGCCTTACCAGCACTCCGCGTTCGGCGCGCTGGTGGTCCGAGTTCCCGGTCCGAGACTCGACGGCGCTTCAGCGCCCGCGCTCAGGCGCGAACTCGGGCGGCTGATATTCGAGGGCAACCGGCGAATAGTCCTCGATCTGTCCGAAGCGGACTTTATCGACTCTAACGGACTTAGCGCGCTGGTTTGGGCACTCAGGAACCTGGGCAACAGCGGCGAACTTGTGATCAGCGGCGCGTGCAACACGGTGATGAGCATGTTCAAGCTCACTCGGCTCGACCGGGTATTCCGCATCTTCATGAACCATGAGCAGGCGTTGGCGGCGCTCGCCAGTTAGTGGCCGCGACCTAACCTGGATTTGAGTATTTATTACCGATGATTCACATCAATGATTCGACACTCCAGCGGCAGGTCGAAAACGTCCGAGTGGTCCCCCCGCTCGAAGTCAAGCGCAGGAGGCGAGGATGAAGCCGTCACCAAGCAAGCTTAACGTCATGAAGCTTATGGCAGGGCTCGCCGCAAGCCTGCTCATTTCGAGCCTTGCCGGATGTGCCGCGAAGGCGCCCGCTCCGTCCGTTCAAACAGCCGCCCAACTGGGAAATGTCTACCACACGCCCGAGCCCGCCTTCGCGACCAGCGTGGATTTGCAGAAGTTTCAGGACGACGATGATGGTGATTACTATCTTGGCGCCGGCGATATAGTCAGTGTTACTATCTGGGGCCATCCCGAGCTTTCCGGCAAACATACTATCGGCCCCGATGGAAAGATACAGATCCCGCTGATTGGATCGGTCCAGATCGTAAATCTCACTGCCGGTCAGGCGAGTCAAAGGCTGATGCAGGTGATGTCGGAACTGTACACCAGTCCGGTCGCCTCCGTGCAAATAGATAGTTATGTCGCCAACCGGGTGATCGTGCTGGGCCGCGTCGCGAACCCCGGCGTCATGGAGTTCAACGATACGCCCACCCTGCTTGAAGTGCTTGCCCGCGCCGGAGCTCCCGCCGGCCCGGCAACGACGCCGCAAGACAAGGGCGCCGTGAACCAGTCCGCGAGCTATACCCGATGCGCGATCGTTCGCGGCCGCGACCGCGTGCTGTGGGTCGATCTGCGCCCGCTCCTCGACGGCGACGATATCTCCGCGAATATCCGCCTGCGCCCCAACGATCTGGTCTACGTCCCCGCTTCCGAGGATCGCCTCGTCTACGTGATGGGCCAGGTCACGACTCCGGGCGCCTATCCGCTGACCCCCAACATGTCGTTCCTCGAAGCAATCAGCAAAGCCGGCGGCCCGACCGATAACGCGCAGCCCGGCAAGATCGTGCTCGCGCGGCCGAGCCAGAATCTCAAGCAGGTGGTCGACCTCAACAAGCTTGTTCAGGGCAATGGCGACTCGAATTACACGCTCCAGCAAGGCGACATTATCTACGTGCCCAAGAACGGCATGGCCTCGGTCGGATACGTCCTGCAGCAACTCAACCCGCTCACCACGATGCTTTTTTTGGGCACCGCCCTCTGATGAGCCAGTCTGCGCTCAAGACCGTTTCTGTTGACCCGATCGCTGAACCGATCGCGGCGCTGGCCGATTCCGCTCATGCCGCGGCCGTCCGCGACGGGCTGGCGCGCAACGTCGGTTTCGATTTCGCCGCCCGCGTCGGCTATCTGGTCTCGCGCGTCTTCATCCCGCCCTTCGTTCTCGCCCGGGTCGGGATCAGCGCCTACGGACTCTGGAGCACGGTTTTCATCCTGGTGTCCTACATCGGGATGAGCACCTTCGGCATCAACGCCGTCTATGTGAAGTACGTCGCTGAATTCTCCGCGCGCGGCGATTATCGCAAGGCCAACTCGTTGCTTTCGACCGGCCTCGCCACGAGTTCGACCCTATGCATCGCGATCTTCGCCGCCGTGATGCTCGCGTGGCCGCATCTGATGCTGTGGCTGAACGTGCCGCCCAATCTCCATCGCGAGGCCCGCGAAGTCGTCCTGATGGTGGTCGCGATTTTCCTTTGCGATATGACCTTCTCGGTCTTCAGCGACGCGCTCTCCGGCGCCCAGAAGATCGCCGAGGTCCAGATCATCTGGGTGATCGCCTATCTCGTCGAGGCCGCCTGCATCTTCTATCTCGTCGGCACTGGCCACGGGATCGTCGGCATGGCCGAGGCCTTCATGATTCGCACCGTGCTCTCGATCGCGCTCTCGGTCGTGGTCGCGTTTCGGATGCTTCCGTGGCTTCGCATCTCGCCCCGCCTGTTCTCGCGCCGTTCGATCAGCACGCTGATCAACTTCGGCGGCGTGGTCCAGCTCGGCGCAGTGATTTCGATCGCGCTCAGCACGATCGAGCGCGTAATCGGCGCGCCGCTGATCGGACTGAGCGCGGTCGCGGTGCTCGATATCAGCGACAAGCTGCCTACGATGGCATGCTCGATTCCGCTGGGATTCGCCTCCGCCTTCCTCCCGGCCGCGTCCTACCTGCAAGGTGGACTCGCCAACATGTCCAGCAGCCACGACACCATCGTCAAGCTCTACTTGCGCGGCGCCCGCTACATGAATCTCACGGCCTCCTCGATGACCGGCTTCATGGCCATGGCCTCCGGTCCGCTGCTCGCGGTATGGATCGGCAAGCTCTATCCAGGCACCGCCTATCTGATGGCGATCTTCGCCGTCCAGCAGCATCTCCACATGATGACCGGACCGGGCACCTCGATTCTCAAGGGCCTCGGACGCCCGCGCGAGGAATTTCTCTACTCGGTTCCGAACCTGCTGCTCCTCGCCGTCACGATTCCGCTCTCGCGCATCGTGCTCGGCCATTGGAGCGCGGTCGGCCTGGGCAGCGCCGTGGTAGTCGCGACCAGCATCGCCGCCATCGGCTTTATCATCCACGCCAACCGCCTGCTCGCGGTCCCGCCGCGCCGATATCTCAAATACGTCGTGATGCCGAGCCTGCTCCCCTATCTCGTCGGCGGATGTTTCGCGATTCCGGCCTGGATGTTCGTTTCTCATCTAACCCGCTTGCAGGGCGCCGCCCTAATCGCCGTGATCGGCACGCTCTATGCCATCACGCTCGCGCTGATCGTCGACCGCGGCGTCTTCGAACCTCAGGAACGGCTCTGGTTCCATCAGAACATCCGCGGCGGCCTGCGGCGATTGCTCCCGGCCTTCTGGATCGGAGATCTCTCATGAAAGCCCTATCGGATAATTCCGGCGCCGCCACGGCACCGCATACGGTTGCGATTCCCTGGGCCGTCCCCGGACGAAAAGCCACTCCGCGCGCGAGCCTGCGCGCCCATCGCCTGATCGCCGCGCTTATCTTCGTCACGCTGACCGCGCTCGGCCTCTATCTTGCCGATCTCTACGGCCGCGCCGGTTATCGCACCGAGGCCGCCATTCGCGTCTCGCCAACCGTACCCGCCGCGATGCCCGAAGATTTCGACCAGCGTTTCACTTCGTCCGCCGACTATCAGACTTTCGTCCAGCAGCAGGTGGTCGAAATCGACGGTCCTGAGACGGCCGGCGCCGCGCTCGATCTGCTCGGTCCCAAGCGTTCGCTCTGGCAAAGGCCGGGCGAGACCGATCGCCACGCGGCTGAGCGCCTCGCCTGGGACCTCGACGTCACATGGGTTCCCGGCACCTATCTGATTACCATCGGCCTGGAAGGTCAAAGGCCCGCCGCGCTCGCGCAAATCGTCAACGCCGTCGCTCAGGCCTACCTGGCCCGCCAGCAGACCGAGGCGGCCAACGGCAACGACGCCAGCTCTCATCTTTTGCTCGACCACAAGGCCGATCTGCAGCGCCAGGTCGACAGCAAACGCGCTCAGTTGAGCGGCTTCGCCCAGACCCTCGGCGTCTCCGACTTCGACAAGGGCGCCGGCACCCCGTACGACCGGATGCTCGATTATGCCAATGTCGCGCTCGACCGGGCGCGGCGCGACCTGGTCAAGGCCAAGGCCCATCTCGACGCGATGATGGCCGATCAGCAGCGCATGAAGTCGGTCGATCTCGATCCCGCGGCCGAACAGATGCTCGCCTACAACAGCACCATCAACTCGGCCAAGAGCGAGCTGATCGCGCGGCGCGAAGCCGACTTTCTCGAGCTGAGCGGACTCGGCCCCAATCATCCGGGCCGTCCCGGACTCGAGCGCGAGATAAGTCAAATCGACGCCGAAATCGCGCGCACCAACAATACCGCGGTCGGCCAGCTCGATTCCGTGCTGCGCGGCAGTCGCGACGCCAAGGCCCGCGAGGAGACCTCGCGCGCTCAGGCCGCCGTCGACGAAGCTCAGCAGGTCGAGCAGAACCTCGAAACCCAGGAAGCTGCACTGCGCCAGCAGGTCGCCTCGTTCAGCGCCCAGTACAGCCAGGCTCTGGCCGTGCGCGAAGACATGGAAAGCCTGCGCAAGCAGATTCTCGATATCGACGATCGGGTCAATATGTTGCGGCTCCAGAATCATTCGCCCGACGTCGTGCAGCTCGAATCCGCGGCCCCCATTCCAGATACTCCCCAGAACGGCAAGCGCCGCAAAATCTTCCTGGCCCTCGCCGTCGTCGCGCTCTTCCTGGCCGTCGCCGTCCCGGTCGTGATCGACCTCACGAGTCCGATCATCGGAGACCCCGCCGAGATCGAAGCCATTCTCGGATTTCCCCTGCTCGGAGTCGCTTTCGGCTCCGCCAGCCGCGGCGGCCGCGACGCGATGCGCCGCATCGCGCTCGGCATCCTGCGCGAGCATCGCGCTTCGGGCACCCGCAGCTTTGTGCTTTCCGCCGTGCGCCCGCACGCCGGCACCACCATAATAACCCTGGCGCTGGCCCGCGAACTGTCGGACCTCGGTGTCCGCACGGCGGCTCTGGAAGCCAATGCCGTGAATCCCGACGCCCGCTACCTCGGCGGCGTCTCCGCCAATTCGGCCGCAAGCGATCCCGCCGTTCGCGGAATCAATATCGTCCGCCCCGGCAAGTCCAGGCTTCCCACCGGGTCGCTGCGCAATCCGTATCACAGCATCGTGCCCGCCACCGACGCGCAGCCCGACCGAATCCCGATCTGCCGCCACGACGGAGGTCCCAAACTCAGGTTCGAATGTATCGACGGCCTCGTCCAGCTCGCCCTTGCCGATCACGACATCGTGCTGATCGATGCGCCGGCCGTACTCGATTCATCCGATCCCGGGATGCTCGTGCAGGCGCCCGCCGCCGCCATTCTCATCGTGCGCGAAGGCCGCGATCACCTCTCCGACGTCACCGCCGCCGCCCGCGAGCTTGAACGCCTCAGACCCCCGGCGGTCGGCGCAATCGCGAGCCTCGTGCCGCTTGAAGATCGCATCGGATTGTCGAGCGAGATCAGCGCCAGCCGCGAAATGACCATTCGCACTTCAGCCGTCGAGATCGAGCACAGCCGCCTGCGCGACGCCTGATCCCGCGGCTGGCCTCGCAATTATTATGGACGCCGCCACTCCCGCTCTCTCAGTCGTCATAATCGGACGCAACGAGGGCGCGCGCCTCGCG
>VFSW01001594.1_pt1 | contig 34607 bp, 24 predicted proteins | sample 5358111 | NCBI WGS metagenome assembly VFSW01 (sample SAMN11554181, study PRJNA540505) | mine drainage metagenome | isolation source: sediment from site ElyBrook_90M | place: USA: Ely Copper Mine, Vershire, VT | collected 2017
CCTATATATATTCAGAAAGAAAGAAGGCCCTCTCGAGCACGAGATTAAATAGGTATTAGACTCTGAGACGTATACCCTCCTACCTACAAACCCTTATACTTGGAGCAACTTAGGGCATTTCTGAACTTTTTCCAATATTAAGCCCAGGGTACAGCATACTTCTCGATACGATTTTTAACATGTTACCTTACACTTGGGAATAGGATCCCTGTTCATTTTGGTCCCTACTATATTTAAATTGGGATAGTCAGTATGTGTGGTGTTATTTCCCCAGGAATTTGAAGAGTTTTTCATTTCGCACACGAAAGTCTTTGTAACGGATTGAAAAGGGTATTCCAAAAAGAAAAATCCAGCAGTAATTAATTGCATAGCGTATATTTGCCCCAAATATCCCTTCGCTCTTAATCCTGCGTCCTGAAGAGTACACGGGCAATTTAAATGTCCATACTACCTTCCCAACCTCTCGCAAACGCCGACCAAGATCAAGATCTTCACCATAAAACACTATGTCGGTATTAAAGCCACCAATTAATTCTAGCGAAGAGCGCTTTACAATAAAATTACCGCCCTGAACCATCACTCCCATATGAAGTAGATGCTGGATTATATAGCCAAAAAAGTAGAACAGTTTCACCCACATGCGAGATACTACAGAAAGATCATAGTATATAAACGGACCAGAAAGTATAACTAGATTTTCTTGAGTATCAAACTCATGGAGTACTTTCGTAAGCCAGCCTGTGGGCAGTATGGTGTCAGCATCAATATTCGCAACAAGCCTACCATCGGTGGCATGAAACCCGGCCTTGCGTGCAAACACTAGTCCTTTACGCGGCTCGTCGACCACTTTGACTCCACAGCCTATCGCGATATCTTTCGTGCGGTCAGTAGAAGCGTTGTTGACCACTACCACTTCAGCCTCACAGGGAGTGCGCTCCATTTCCTTCTTGATGGCAAGTAGACAGCCTTCCAGTATCGCCTCTTCGTTGTACGCAGGTACAACAAAGCTAATCGTTTTCATACCAGAGCGAAATACGTTTCCTTAAAGATCTTTGGAAAATAAGTAAGAGGATTAACATGATAAGGTAGATCGTAAGGAGTAGGATTCGTAGAATTATACTGGCAGTCTGCAGAAAAAGATGGCTGAGGAAAAAACCAATAATGAGTAGCACCCCACTCCATATGATTTGTCCTACAATATTAACTGAAAGATAGCGCCAAAATGGTGCGCGTGCTAACCCTGCAGTGAAAAGAACCACTATAGCAAACCCGAATCCTGTGGTTAGTTTGGAAAGAAACAAGATGTTATCGTGATACTTATGAAATAATTTCTTGACAACGTGTATATGTCTCGTCGTCACCCCCACATAAGGGCCGAGACTGTTCACAAATCGCTCCCCAAAACCATACCCAATCCAGTACCACAATACATCCCCAATAAGTTCTCCCCCCATGAGACACAAGTAAGTTGGGACTATCGCCAGGTACCCGAGGCGAACAAGGGAGCCTGAGAGTAGGGAAACAATCGGTCCGCCGAGTAAGGCTGCCGGGATGAGGAGAAAGTATTTATTCTGAGAAATAAGATGAACGAAAGTGTGAAGAATCATAGAGTCAACTACTGGACACTCACATACCTACACATAAGGACCAGCATTCGTAAGAGTTATATCATACCGAGATTAGATAAAAAAACGAGAAGACTGCACTGTATAAATTCTCTTAACAGCAGATGAGCACCAGAAACACTGCTTTAGCGTTATACTCTGTAGCATGAATGACCTCTCTGAGTACGAGCAATGAGCACTAGCAACACTTTTGGCATAGCACTGAAGCGTGCATACAGAGAGTGCGGAGGGATAGTGATATCAAAACATCCGTTTTTGTACATCATGGCACTCACTCTTAACCCTAAGAAGAAATACCGGGAAGGGATTGTCCGGTGCCTCACCAGTAGGGAGGGCGAGGTTCATGTTGCTGGGTATATTGACCGAAGTGTCCTCTACAAAGTAGCGGGTCAATCACTTGAGCAGTTCGAACTTACAGATCCACTCACTATGAAAAGGAGTCTCCAAATAATTAACGAGCTTTCAAAAGAGAAGGCTGATTACCTGGGACTTGAAGATCCTGATATATGGCTTGATGAGAATACTGACCTCATCCATGTGTACTTCACTATTCCATTTATAAGTAAAGATTCTTTTTGCATTCATCTTGGCCATGCAGTTGGTAGAGATCTCGACTCCCTTGAGATGACCTTTCCTGTGCTACGTGCAGATAAAAAAAGTTTTGAAAAATCGGTTGCCAAAGAAGTAGCTATTGCTCCTATTAACTCAAAAGGGATCCGGTACAACCTCTTTGAGGGAGTCACCCGCTCTATCCTCCACTCCTATGAGTGCTCCGCAATCCGGATTGCTCCAGCAGAAGATTTAGGAGGAACGTGGTATTTTGGCGAGGTAGTATTCCATCCAGAGAAAGAGGGAATCCCCTGGATCGAAGGTCATGCATCCCCTGGACCTCTCTTTCCACGTGCCTTTCTTGATATTGGAAAATATAGAGTAGTTGGACTTATCAATGGACGAGAGAAAAACAAAATAGTGAATAACCAAATTTACTATGGTGTATTTTCAATCGGACTATGTGTGTATGACTATGAGCACGGCAGAATCGAGTGGGTCTCGCCAGAGCCTTTTATTCGTGATTCTCAAGCGACCACTATTACTTTTGCAAGCCAGTTCGTTCAAACCGACACGCTTAGTGGAATGCTCTATGCGCATGTGGATGACTCCTTCATACGAGCATACGTTCTTAATGCGACCGCTATGCGTGACCTTATTCCTCGTGTCTATACCCGCCCTTAAAAGATACAGGGCTCTCTAGTGTAGGGAATGTTCGATTGTATACTCCCCTACTCGTGTGCGTATGATTCGAAGCGCGAGTGCTGGTATCCCAAGACGCTCTCCGAGAGAGTCTGCGATCGAGCGCGCATAGGTACCAGAGGAGGAGTGGATATGAATGGTTGCGCATGGGAACACCCTTGTACCATGCTGCGAGAGTGTCTTCTTCCATAGGTAGAGCATATCCTCTTGGCGAAAATCTCCTTGCACCTTCACAACGGTTGATTCAATGTAGGAGAGTAGTGTTGACTCTTTAATTTTATATGCACCCTCAAGAGAGGCGTCGTAGATTGTAATAGTGCGTCGCGGCAAAATCATAGCACCCAGAGCACTTCCTCGAGCCCAGGTAAAAAGCGGTTTCCCTTCAACTGATTTTGAAGAGAATGGTGGATACTGTTGGGACAGTATTCCTCGAAATTTGTTGAGTTCTTTTTTAATTTCTGAAGGAGTAATACTTTCTGGGTCTCCTGACTGCAGTATTTTCCCCAAAAGATCATACGTGTCCGTTGAAAAACCAAATAGAACATCGAGTAAGTACTCCTTATCCATATCGAGATAGGCTTCCCTCATTTTATTGGCCGATCCCACCAAACAAAGAAGTACCCCTTCTGCCATTGGATCAAGTCTTCCCGCGTAGGAAAGAACCTCCCCTCCATATTCTGTTTTTTGAGAACGCAATCGCTCAAGACGCTCTCGTGGTGTTTCCCCAAGTTTCTTATACAGATTGAGAACGCGTCCGGTTCGTATGAACTTCCCTGTCATTTCTGTTACAATACCCCACACATAGGCTATGAGCAAAAAAGAGCGGCTTTCGACAGAACCGTACAAAGGGGTTCGTGATTTTTACCCAGAAGATCAAGCACTTCTCAAATACTTCACTGAGACTCAGCGAGGCGTCGTTGAGCGATTTGGCTACGAAGAGTACCATGCTTCGGTACTAGAACCTGCTGAACTGTACCGCGGCAAAACGAGCGAGGAAATCATACGCGATCAAGTGTATACCTTTCTTGACCGCGGAGAGAGAGAAGTTACTTTGCGTCCAGAAATGACTCCATCAATAGCTCGTATGGTTGCGGCAAAACGGCGTGAATTTGGATTTCCACTCCGACTCTACTCAATTCCAAATGTCTTTCGCTACGAACGCCCACAACGAGGACGTCTACGGGAACATTGGCAACTCAATGTCGACCTGTTTGGCTCTCACTCTTTGGAAGCCGATATTGAAATTATCACCATCGCCTACGCTATCATGCGCGCGTTTGGAACAACTGAAGAAGACTTTACTATTCGGGTTGGAAGCCGATCATTTCTTGACATACTCACAAAGGATCTGAAGCTCTCTGAACATAACATCCGCGCGCTCTATTCTCACCTCGACCGACAGGACAAAATGCCCAAGGAGAAATTTCACGCGGGACTCAAGACCTTTGGTGTCTCACCAGAGATTCTCTCGCCTAAGAGTCCTCCTCCTGACGTCTCAAGAACCCTGGGTGCACTTACTTCTTTAGGAATTAACAATGCGGTATTTTCTCCCTCTATAGTGCGAGGGTTTGATTACTATACGGGCATTGTTTTTGAGATCTTCGATACTCATCCTGATAACAACCGCTCCCTATTCGGCGGCGGACGCTATGACAATCTCCTGGCACTCTTTGATGATGAAGGAATCCCTGCGGTTGGCTTCGGGATGGGAGATGTGACACTTCGAGATTTTCTTGAGGTACGAGGTCTCCTTCCACCATACACTCCTAAAACTCACGTCTACCTGGCAGTACCTTCAGCCGCCTACGTTTCTGTGGCACAGGAACTCGCTGAAAATCTTCGAGAAAAAGGTGCGCATGTGGCAGTTGACTTCGGTGAACGAAAACTCGCCGACCAAATCCGCATGGCAAGCAAACACAAGATTCCCTACCTCATTGTGGTGGGAGAATCTGAAATAGCCTCTGGAGTCTTCGTGGTGCGAGATCTTCACAGTGGGATAGAACATAAACTTTCTCGTGGCGATCTGTCAGATTTCCTCCTCCGTACATAGCATGCGCCAAGTAACTCTTGATATAGAAACGATAGGTGAAATTATCAATGGAGATCTCTCTTCCTTAGACATCACAGTGGTGGGTGTCCATGATTCAGAGACTAATTCCTACCAAAGCTTTACTGTAGAAGAGCTCTGGAAACTCTGGCCGATACTTGAGCGGGCAGATATGCTCATTGGGTATAACTTAGACCATTTTGATATTCCTATTTTAAATAAGTATTACCCGGGCGATCTCACAAAAATTAGAAGTCTCGACATTCTTAAAGAAATTCGCCAGGTTCTTGGAAGACGTCTTAAACTTAACAATGTTGCCGAAGCAACACTAGGTAAGAAAAAAACAGGTACTGGGCTTGAGGCCATAGAACTCTGGGCCAAGGGAGAGATCAAAAAAGTCCGCGACTACTGCCTCAATGATGTGCGTCTCACCAGAGAAATATACGACTACGCACGTGCACACGATTCCCTGAAATATCGTGATTTCGACGGAATGCGAGAAATTCCCCTTGAGACCTCGGGGTGGGAGAGACTTCCTGGAGATAATCGGGCACTACTTACCCATACGCTACCATTTTAGCTGTGGTATACTACGCATTACTATTACATATAGCTTAGACGTCGTATGAAAAGCCAGTACGTATTGCCTATCACCATCATTATTGCGGGTATTTTAGTAGCAGGGACAATATTTCTCATTGGCAAGCAGCAAAGTTCTGGCACACAAACTCAAGCAACTCCTCAACTTGAGGCCTCCAAAGTCCCTACAGTGACTACCAGCGACCACATTTTGGGTAATCCAAATGCTCCAGTGAAGGTTGTTGAGTATGCAGACCTTGAATGCCCATACTGTAAAGTATTTCAAACAACTATGAACCAGGTCATGGATTATTATGGTTCTTCAGGAAATGTTGCATGGGTATTTCGTGAGTTTCCTCTCGCACAACTTCACTCAAAGGCTCCAGAGGAGGCTGAGGCAGCTGAGTGTGCAGCAGATCAAGGTGACAGTCAGGCATTCTTCAACTACATTGATAAGATTTATTCGATTACTCCCTCAGACAACGGACTCGATCTCTCTCAACTTCCCATCGTCGCTCAGGAAATTGGTCTCAACGTGACCACATTCAATCAGTGTCTAAGTAGCAACAAGTTTTCAAATCAGATCCAGCAAAGCTACAACGACGCTCTAGGAGCTGGTGCGCAAGGGACACCATTTATTCTCGTCATGTTTAATGGTGGTGCAATACCTCTTCAAGGAGCGCAACCATACGACTCTATGCGTGCGGTCATCGATGCTGCCCTCCAGCAATTGGGAGCAACTTCAACTGCCTCAACAACCTCTTAATTTTTTTTCCTTATAAGAGCGGGCCTCATGAAGTCCTGGAGCATGCAGTAGTGACACTCTTTCTTCCCACACCCTCCCTGAAGGAACCTCAAAGACCAGACCGCCCTAGCTGTCTCGTGAACAAGCTTCTGGAGGGATACGCTATCCACATGTGTGAGTTCAAGCACTTCTTGTGTGGAGCGCCCCCTTTCATCAGGCTCAATAAATTCAAGGACCCCTGTGCGAGTACCAAATTGTTTTCGGGAAGAGGGATCAGAGCGCAGATCAAGAAGAAAATTATAAAATACGAGCTGGCGTTTGTAGTCACCCCAGGAAGAAGGCCCTTGACTTCCAATAATTTGCGCGCGTGTTTTTCTCTTTCCAGTTTTATAATCATGAATGACTACGCCATCATCAGTAAAAGAAATCTTGTCGAGATCCCCGCGCATACGCAAGTATGGGAGTCCCTCAATATCAACTGGCATAAGCGCCACTATGCGGTATTCGTTGAGAATTGAACGACTCCACGTACTGTGCCACTTTTTATAATAAGCTTCCAAAGCTCGCGTGCCTTTGCCAAGAGCCTCTTTATAGTTGCCTTCGGTAAGTGATGTCTTTTGTAGCGCTCGCCTGAAACGAGCAGTGAGGCCTTTGGCACCTGGATTTCGGCCCTCTTTCCACACATCGAAAAACTCATGGAGCGCCCGATGAACTGCCGAGCCATACTCGAAGGCCTTTTGAGGGGCCTCGGGTATACGAAGAAGATTTCTATAGACGTAGCGCCAGGGACACTCAAGGTAGTTATTAAGAGCAGTTGCTGAAAGTCCCTGTTCCGTAAAAAGACTCCTCACAAGTCCTTCATCAAGCCACTGCCGAGATGCTATGGGAGTGCTTCTTGTGATGGAGTGTATTTCACCAAGTTCCTCACGAACAAGAAATTCACTCTTCATCTCCTCTATATACTGTGATGGCAGTATGGGTAGTCCAGCATCATTTTGTCTCGCATAGGTAATGACCACCTCTTGCTTGGCGCGGGTAAGAGCGACGTAGAAAAGTTTGCGTTCATCTTCAATGTTGTGCTCAGTTGTGGGATCCCCAAGGGGAGAAAAGTAGTTTCTCTCCCTTCGACTCCCCCAATGTCCCTCGCGTGCATGAATAATATAGACGTGTTCAAATTCAAGACCCTTGGCCCGGTGAGCAGTCATGAGACGCACTCCTTGACGTTCATTTGAGCCCTGTGGAACCATAAGCGGAAGGTGGTATTCCTCAAGGAGTTCGATGTGCCTAAGAAATTCTCCAAGCGAAACTCTACGATTGGCATTGCCCACAGCTTGAGCCTCCCCATAAAGCGCTGAGAGAGCTGCGATCTTCTCTTCTGGATATGAGGAAGAGAGGAGAGCTTTGATAAGACCAGATTCCTCGGAAACTGCATCAAGGGTCTTCAGAAGCCCGCTGTTATGAGCGAGGCGTTTCCAGTGCTCGAGGTTTTTTGCAAGTTCTATAAAGGGCTTGGTGTCTTTAATGCCTGCCTTGCGCAGTGTCATTCTATTGGCTAGCGCTTCAAAGAAGTGCGTTTTACTGTGTGCAAGGAAACGCGCAACTGAAAGAGGGGGAAGGTTGAGAAAATCAATGTGCAAGACCGGAACAAGAAGATCATCCTGCCCATAACTGGCAACACAGGAAAGTAGTGCAAGAAATTTTCGAATAGAGAGATCCGAGAGGACATTTTGATCCGACTCAATGAGGTTTGGAATAGCTAAGGAGGAAAGAGCCTCCGCCATGCCCTCGGCATCTCGGTTCACCCGGTAAAGCACAGCAATATCCCTTGGTTTCACACCTTCCTTAATGAGACGTCCCACCTCACGCGCAATGTATGCCCGTTCATCTGCTGGCTTAAGGAGAGATACAACTCGTATCTTTTCTCTTGTGCCTCTTTGCTCTGAGAGAAGCTCGGAGCCTGGCCCCCTCCCTTCTATGAGGCTATAGGCAGCGTCAAGTATGGGTTGAGTAGAGCGATAATTTTTCTTGAGAGTAATCACCTCTGCGCTTGGGTAGCGTTTTTTGAAGTAGAGAAAATTATCAAGCGAGGCTCCCTGGAAACGAAAAATAGCCTGCTTGTCATCTCCCACCACGAAGATATTTGGGTGTTCATGGAATCCAATAAGAAGCTCCAGAAATCTGTTCTGGCTTTCGTTGGCATCTTGATGCTCATCGGCAAGCACATACTGGCACTCCTCTTGGAGCGTGAAGAGAAGGTCTCTATCAGAGATGAGCGCACGAATGACTTCAAGAATCATATCCTCATAGTCATAGAGATGTCTCTTCCCGAGCGCTTCTTCGTACGCCTTGTAGAGACCCAGAAGTTCGCGGTCTCTGCCAAAGCGTCTTGCTACCTGAATGTAATTTCCTTTCATCATCCCTGTGTGAGCTCCACTTTTATAGTGAAGATCTGACAAAGATTCAAACGTCTTTAACTTTTTTTTAAGAAGCTTTTCAAAGTCCTGCGAAGAAATATTTTCCCGCTTGAGTTCTCCTATTTTTTGAGCTATTGCAGGAATATAGAAATACACATTCCCGAAAGGGCGCAGTGTCTTAAGGGCCACAGTATCGACGAGTTCTTGAATAAGAGAGATTCTCTCAACATCACTAAGCGACCTGCTTCCTACAATACGTGGAAAGGAATCTGGAAAACGCTTAATAATTTCGTTTGCGTAACCGTGGAATGTGTGGATGTGGACACGATAGCCCGAGGCTCCCACAATATCAACGAGTCTGCGTCTACAAGCCGCAGCAGCAGATTCTGTGAAGGTAAGGGCAAGAATTGCGTCTGGTGGTATATCAGTTTTACGTAAAATGTTTGCGATACGAAGCGTGAGAATTTGAGTTTTACCTGTCCCAGGTCCAGCAATAACAATGACAGGACCATCAAGCGTATCTACTGCTTGACGCTGCTCGGTATTTAGTTTTTTATACAGCAGGTTAAATATTCTCTGGGCCATATTCTCCACACCCCCTAGACAGGGCAGAAAACTCCTTGAATAATAGGCCCTATATTTAGGATTAGTAGCTACGCAGGCGTTTTGCTTTATCGTGTGTGCGGATGCGTTCTAGAGACTTCGCTTCTATCTGACGAATGCGTTCACGTGTCACCCCAAACTTCTTTCCTACTTCTTCAAGCGTGTGGTATACACCATCTTCAAGCCCGTGGCGTAGTTTTAAAATCTCTCTCTCTTTTGGTGAGAGTTCATCGAGAATCTCACGCAGTTGGTCTGCGAGAATTCGGTGCGCTACTTCTTGGTCAGGCGAGAGCATACGATCATCTTTCACAAAGTCCCCAAGCACCGACTTACCATCCCCATCATCATCTCCAACAGGAGTTTCAAGGGAGACCGTGTCTTGATCAATTTTCTCTATTTGATAAATCTTCTCTACATCTACTCCCATCTCAAGGGCTATTTCCTCAGGAAGAGGGTCGCGACCAAGGTCTTGAGAGAGACGGCGAGCTATCTGTTTATACTTCGCGATTGTCTCCACCATGTGAACGGGGATACGAATGGTGCGACTTTGATCGGCAAGCGCCCGTGTAATAGCCTGGCGAATCCACCAGGTGGCGTAGGTTGAGAACTTGTAGCCCTTAGTATAGTCAAATTTCTCAACAGCCTTGTTAAGACCTAGATTACCTTCTTGAATAAGGTCAAGGAGTGTGAGGTCGGGACTGCGATTCACATACTTCTTTGCAATCGATACAACGAGGCGTAGGTTTGCCCTCCATAGCAGATTTTTTGCCTCTAGGTCTCCCTCAACAATGCGCTTTGCCAGTTGACGCTCTTCTACTCCAGAGAGCAGTGGGTAGCGACCAATTTCACGCAGGTACATCTGAATTGAGTCGTACTGGGAATCAGACCGCGCATACCCCTTTTCGGCGGGTTCATCTTGCACGTCAAGCATTCCTCCCCCTTCAAGTACGTCAACATGGGCGGAGGAGAAGCGTTCATAGAGATCTTCAAGAAACATCACGTCATCCTCAATGTTTGGGAAGCTTTTGAGAATCTCGTCATAGGTCACAAATCCCCTCTCTCTCCCTTTGGCGATAAGATCGTTTGCTTTTCTGTCTTGCTCGTGGAGTTTCTTTGAAAGCTTCGCGGAGAGTTTTACAACAGGAACCTCTTTTACTTTTTTAAGAGTCTTCTTTTTTATTGATACTCTGCGGCGAGCGCTTGCCGTTTTTTTATAGGCTATTGCTTTGCTTTTATTGGTACTGGAAGAACGCTTGAACTTACGAAGTGCTTTTTTTTGCTTCTTCTTAAGGATCCGCCTCTTTTTTGCCATGTGGCACTATCCTACCAGAAAAAATTATTTTCTCAATTCCTCTTGCCGACGTTTCAGCTCCGCTATGCGCTTTAGGATTTCTCCTCCTTCTTCCTTAGGAGAAGAGCGCAACGTTTTTTGAAGGATCTTAAGTTCTTCTTCAAGAACCCCACACTCAATGGCACTCATGAGCCCTAAGGTTATCTCTTCTGGGTCATCACCAAGCATATCAAAAGAGAAGCGCATTTCCTCTAGATCTCCATCAAAATGCTTTAAAATCTCAGCGACTCTCGTTTCTCCCAAGAGATCCCGAATGCGATTTACTTTATCTGAAGAAATGTCGTAGCGGGAAAGCACCATAGCCGCAGCCCTCTCGTGGGAAGGTGTGCTATCCCCTGGCCCCTCTTCCAAAAGAGAGCTCGGGTATTGTTCAGGGTATTTTGTTGTTTGTTGTGTCATTTTTGTCACTTCTTCTTCCACTGCTGACTCTGGAATTTCAAGAGCACGAGCAACAACGATAATAAAGTGAGCTTGGTCAATCTTACTTTTCATCGCAACAATAAGAGGAAGAACCCGCGCTTCCACTACTTTTTTATACGCTCTTTCATCTCGTATATCTTTGCGCAAAATTTCAAGGAAAAATTCAACTGCAGTCGTGGCACTTCTAATTGCCTTTTTAAGAGACTCGGGATTTTCTTTGGCAACTTCCGCAGGATCTTTCCCTTCTGGAAGGGAGACTACCTTAACGTCAAACCCTTCAAGAAGCGCCATTTGTGCACTCTTAAGCCCCGAGCGCAACCCCGCAATATCAGCGTCAAGAGCAAGTACGAGACGCTTTGAGAGTCTCCCTAAAAGAGAGAGGTGCTCCAAAGTAAGCGCGGTTCCTGAAAGTGCCACACTAAAAGGTAGGCCCGACTGGTGACACAAAATGAGATCGAATTGTCCCTCAACGAGGAGGATACAATCGATTCGCCTAATTGCCTGCTTGGCACGATTGAAGCCATATAAGATGCGAGACTTCTTAAAAAGAAGGGTCTCCGGAGAATTGACGTATTTGGCAGGCTCTTCTCCATCATGGAATCCTGGTATCGCTTCAAAAAACCTCCCAGAGAAAGCGATGACATTCCCCGCAGCATCATATATAGGAAACATAATGCGACCACGAAAACGATCAAAGACTTCTCCCCCTTTTTTCTCTGAGCGTACCGCGAGCCCAGCATCAAGAATATCTTCTTTTGAAAAACCTTTCACTAAGAGGTGTTGAGAGAGCTCTTTCCACTGTGCTGGAGCATAGCCAATACGCCAGGAGATAATCGTTTCTTTTTTAACACCTCTCTTTTCCATATACGCTTGAACATTGCGGTGCTTATGGAGAACCGACTCAAAGTAGAGAGCGGCCTCTTCACACACAAGGAGAAGTTTCTCTGTCTTTCCTTTTTGTTCAGGAGTACGAGCACTTCTTGGTCTTAGAGTAACTCCTGCTCTCTCCGCGAGTTCTTTCAGAGCTTCATTGAAATCAACACCCTCAATCCTCTGAACGAACGAGAAAATATCTCCCTTCTCACCGCATCCAAAACACATGTATGTGCCGCGCTCTGGAGAGACAAAAAAAGAGGCCGTTTTTTCTTTGTGGAAGGGACATTTGGCGCGCATATTTTTACCTGCACGCTGGAGTTTCACATACCCCTCAACCACCTGAACAATAGAGATCCTGTCTTTTATCTCCTCTACTTGAGAGTCCATAGAGATTAGTGTAATCGTTTTTATGGATATATAGAAATGACCTCAATCAGCTAAGGGTTATATGACAGGTCTTTTACGAAAACTCTTTAGAAGTATCCCATCAATGCCAATGTAGCCAACCACTCTCCAGCCCAAAATGGCGAGAATGCCCAGGACAAGGAGTATTGGATTAGTGGAGATACTCCCAGCTAAAAGATAGTTAAGATTCATAAAGACTCCGAAGAAAGCTGCCACTCCTGTGATAAGCCCAAGGATGAGTGCAATACCAACAAACACCTCTCCAAAAGCGACGAGGTGAGACCATAATCCGAGATGTGGAAGAACTGCACTCCGAAGAAACAGGGCGTACCAGTTCTGTATATCCGGGTTTGCTCCAGATGTTTTCTGAAGCGCTCCCTGAATAAAGCTAGAGAGTGCGTTCCCTGCTGAAGATCCAACCCACTCCGGACTTTTGATTTTCTCAAGTCCTACTGAGAGCCATTCCCATCCAATATAGAGACGCAGGATAAGCCAAAAAGGAGAGCTCCTTGAACTCATTGTAAAGAAGTATACGAAGGGAGATTCTTCAACTAGATAGCGCTGCATATTGAATATTGTATCAGGAGAGATAGTAGATTAGTTCTACAGTCGAAACCCTGTGCACTTACCTCTGCGTGATATTACTGAGAAGAAGGTATATACTTAGAGCATCGCTTTTTTATTAAAATTTATACCTAACCAATTATATGATAAATGCACAAGGTGGAGTATGCAGATGCTCACACCACAAAGTGATTCCAGGACTTGTAGTACTTTTTGGTCTTACTTTTCTATTAGGAGCTCTTGGAGTTTTTTCTGCTCACGCGGTTAGTATTATCTGGCCGATTCTAGTCATTCTTGCCGGCTTACAAAAGTTCGGGAGAGATATGTGCAAGTGCTGCAGAGGAGGTGCAGCAGGGAATGCTCAATAGTAATAAAGAGTAATAAAGAAAAGAGATTACGCTATTTCCCTTTCCTTCCTTGTAGTATCTACAATAGAAGAAGGAGAAAACTTCTCAATCAATTGCGCTTTTGGACTTCCATGGAATCCCGTTCCCGCAGGAATAAGCCTGCCGATAATAACGTTTTCCTTAAGTCCTTCGAGATGGTCAACTGCACCATTGAGTGAAGCCAAAATAAGAGTGCGGGTGGTATGTTGGAATGATGCAGCAGAAAGGAAACTTCCTCGAGAGAGGGACACGCCAACGATACCCATCACCTGGCCGTCAGCCTTAGCCGGTTGTTTCCCTTCCTGAGTTACTTTTTCATTTACTTTGACAAACTCTGATTCAGCAACGATGTCCCCAATAGAAAGCTCTGTATCTCCAGAGTCAGTTATTTTCATACGAGCGAACATTTGTCTCACAATAACCTCAAGGTGCTTCATCGAAATATTAGCACCCTGAAGCTCATAAATCTTAATAACCTCTGAAATGATGTGCTCCTGAGTTTTCTCTTTGCCTGCGTACTTATAGAGCTCAGAAATATCAACAGAGCCATCAGTAATAATCTGACCCTTAGTGACAGTATCACCTACCTTCACAAGAGGAATACGACGTACATGCGCTGAGTATTCAATAAATTCCTTCTTGCTTTTGCCGCGATGCTCGAGACTCGGAATCACTTTGATGATTTTTTCCTTGGAAGTATCTGTAATTTCCGTGACAAGACCAGAAACCGTTGATACAACAGCTGGATTACGTGGCAACCGACGCTCAAAAATTTCCTCAACTCGAGGTAGCCCTTGAGTCACATCCCCCCCAACTGTAGCGGCTCCTCCAGCATGTTTCACGTTCATCGTAAGCTGAGTGCCCGGCTCCCCAATTGCTTGAGCAGCAATAGTCCCCACAGCTTCTCCAATAGCAATGAGTTTCATGGTTCCAAGATCCGCCCCATAGCAGTGTGCACAGATATCTCGCCCAGATTTGCAGGCAATCGGTGAGCGCACATAGACATGCGGCACTCCCGCATCCTCAATATGCTTGGCATCTTTGTTCGTCAGAAAATACCCTTTTTTGTACGCCACCTTGCCATCAATTTCTACATCAGCTGCTAAGTACCGTCCTTCAATATTTTTAGCAAGGAAAGTATCAATACCTGAGGCACTTTCACGTCTTACTATAAGTCCCACCTTCGTACCACAGTCTTCCTCTGCAATGATGACATCTTGAGCAACATCAAAGAGACGACGGGTGAGATATCCGGCTTTTGCTGTCGAAAGTGCGGTTGAAGCCAAACCCGAGCGAGAGCCGTGGGTTGTGGTGAAGTATTCTATTGGCGAGAGACCTTCCTTCATTGATTTGGTTACAGGAAGCTCGATTGTTTCTCCAGTTGGTGAAGCAATGAGGCCTTTCATACCAACCATGTGGGTCATTTGAGAAAGTGAACCTCGAGCTCCTGAATGAAGCATGTCGGACACCGGTCCGTTATCAGGAAGAGTGGCTGGAATTAGTTTTTCAAGATCAGATTTTGCCGCATGCCATACTTCAATATTCATACGGTAACGCTCTTCTCCAGAGAGAAGCCCCTCTTGCCAGTGAGCAACAATACCATCTGATTTTTTCTGAGCAGCAGCAATGATAGATTCTTTTTCCTTTGGAATACGAATATCATCAAGTGACCAGGTAATGCCCGACTGAGTGACATACCTGAAACCAAATGTCTTAATACGATCCATGATGTCAGGGAGCCTCTCAAGTCCATAGCGAGAGATGAGATCATCCACAAGTTTGGAAAGAACTTTCTTATCTATGGCTTGATTGATAAATGGATAATCCCCAGGAAATACTGTGTTGAAAAGAAGACGCCCAACGGTTGTCTCAAAAAGAGATCCACCGAACTGTGCATATTTCTCCTTCTCCGAAGGCATCACTCTTATCTTTGCTTGGAAGCCAACGTGACCATAGTCGTAGGCAAGAATTGCCGCATTCGGGCTCGAGAAGTAAAGCCCTTCTCCTTTTGCTCCTTGAATCTCTTTTGTCATCCAGTAGGATCCAAGAAGAATGTCGAGAAGTTTGGAAGCCACAACAGGCTCTCCATCACCAGGCTTCAGCACATTGCGCGTAGCAGCCATGATCTCACGAGCCTCAACCTGGGCCTCAGGAGAAAGCGGTACATGAACGGCCATCTGATCCCCATCAAAGTCTGCGTTGAAGGCTGGGCACACAAGTGGATGTAGTTGGATAGCATTTCCTTCAATGAGAATTGGCTGAAATGCTTGAATACCGAGTCTGTGAAGTGTTGGAGCTCGGTTGAGAAGTACGAATTTGTCTTTAATAATATCTTCAAGAATAGCCCATACCTCGGGGACTCCTTCATCAATGAGCCTGCCCGCGCCACGAATGTTATAAGCAAGTTCCTTCTCAAGGAGCTTTCCTATCACAAATGGACGGAAGAGCTCGAGAGCCATGTGCTTAGGAAGTCCACACTGATTGAGTTTAAGTTCCGGCCCAACCACAATAACTGACCTACCTGAATAATCGACACGCTTGCCAAGAAGATTCTGACGAAAGAGTCCATGTTTCCCTTTAAGGTTATCCGAGAGCGACTTAAGCGGACGGGAGCGTGCTTGAGTAGTTGCAGAGTATGCCGCACCACCATGACGAATTGAGTTATCAATGAGTGCATCGACCGCCTCCTGGAGAATTCTTTTCTCATTTCGAAGAATAACGTCAGGGGCATGAATCTCAAGAAGTTTCTTAAGACGATTGTTGCGATTAATAACACGTCGATAGAGATCATTGACGTCTGAGGTTGCGTGACGTCCTCCATCAAGAGCAACCATAGGGCGTAATCCTGGAGGAATAATTGGAATTCGTGTGAGAAACATCCACTCTGGACGAATGTTTCCTCTAGCCATTGCCTTAAGAACTGAGAACCTCTTGGCGAGCTTATCTCTATCAGCAGTAGAAGCCTTGGAGAGATCTTCTTCTGTCGCAAGGGCGAGTTTTTTGAGATCAATAGAACGACATAAATTATAGACTGCTTCTGCTCCAATGCCTGCTTCGAACATTGCTCCGTACTTAAGCCAGAAACGATGATACTTACTTTCATCAAGCACGGCTCCTATGACAATAGATTCAATGTCGCGTTTAGCCTCAAGGAAGAGCTCCTTCATCTTATCTTTGGACTTTTCATCTTGCAGACCCTTCAGTTTTGATTTGTATTCTGTTTCAAGTTCGGAAACAATGCGCTCCTTTTCAGGCTTATGCACCACAGTCACAATATAACCAGCAAAGTAGACCACTTTCTCAAGCTCTCCTGCCGAGATACGTAAAATAATGGAGAGGTAGGATGGAATTGAGCGCAAAAACCAGACGTGTGCAATCGGCACTGCAAGATCAACATGCCCCATGCGTTCTCTCCGTACTACCGCCCGAGTGATCTCAACACCACACTTTTCACAAACAATGCCCTTATAGCGAATACCCCTGTACTTACCACAATAACACTCGTAGTCTCGTTCAGGCCCGAATATTTTTTCATCAAATAGAGAGTTCTTCTCCGGCCTCTGTGTTCTATAGTTGATGGTTTCAGGTTTTGTCACCTCTCCATAGGACCACTCTAAAATCTTGTCCGGACTGGCAGGGCGAATACGTACTGCGTCAAAGTTTGATGCTTCAGCTCCAGGAGTTTTGCGTATACCTCGCACTGCTTCTCCCCCATGCATGAGCTCAACATCAAGTGCTAGACCCCTTAGAGTATGAAGGAGAACGTTGAAGGAAGCTGGCGCGTAGTGGTGTCCGATACGTTCTCCTCGCACAATGGCATCAAATGCTGCGGAACGACCCATAATGTCGTCTGATTTCACGGTGAGCATTTCTCGAAGAGTGTAAGCAGCGCCATAACCAAGAAGTGCCCACACTTCCATTTCTCCGAAACGCTGACCTCCTCCCTGCGCTTTACCTCCTAGTGGCTGCTGGGTAATAAGAGAGTAAGGACCAATTGAGCGCATATGAATCTTGTCCTCCACCATGTGGTGAAGTTTGAGAATGTACATATATCCAACTGCAATATCTTGCTCAAATGCCTCCCCGGTTCTTCCGTCATAGAGCTTCATCTTTCCGTTTTCGTTGAAACCTGCCTTCTTGAGCTCTGAGCGAATTTCTTCTTCTGTTGCCCCTGCAAACGGTGGGCATATCGCTTGGTAGTTGAGCGTATTGGCTGCAAGTCCTAAATGAAGTTCAAGAATTTGTCCAAGATTCATGCGTGATGGCACACCAAGAGGTGTGAGGATAATGTCGATAGGTCTACCGTCTGCAGTGTAGGGCATATCCTCTTCAGGAAGGATACGAGAGATGACGCCCTTGTTGCCGTGACGTCCTGCAAGCTTATCTCCAACAGACACTGCCCGTAGTTGTGCTACTTCAATGTGAATGCGCTTGATAATACCGCTTTCAAGTTGGTGACCCGCCTCGCGAGAGAAAACTTTAACTCCAATTACACGGCCACGCTTATCGTTTTCCATTCGGAGACTTGAGTCTTTCACATCACGCGCCTTATCTCCAAAGATAGACCGCAGGAGTCTCTCTTCAGGCGTGAGTTGTGTTTCGCCCTTCGGTGTAATTTTCCCTACTAGAATGTCTCCCGGCCGTACTTCAGAACCTACTCGAATGACTCCATCTTCATCAAGGTTACGCAGTTTTGTTTCAGAGACATTTGGAATGTCATGGGTAGTGAGTTCTGGGCCAAGTTTGGTATCCCGAACACTACAAACAAACTCTTCAATATGAATTGAGGAGAATTTACTGTCCTTCACAAGACGCTCAGAGATAACGATAGCATCCTCGTAGTTTGCTCCCGACCAGCACATAAAAGCTGCCAGCACATTTTGTCCAAGTGCGAGTTGCCCCCCTTCAGTTGAAGAGACGTCGGCAAGAAGAGTCCCTCTTTCTACCCTGTCACCAACAGAAACGGCAGGGCGTTGGTGGAAATTAGTGAAGCCGTTTGTGCGCACAAAGTTTACCAATGGGTAGTCAATTTCCTTTCCCTTTTCATTCTTGATCTTTACATGTTTGCCATCAACAACAGAGACAATCCCAGGGTCTTTTGCAAGAATTAGTCTTCCTGTATTTCGTGCCGCTCTTTCCTCCATACCAGTTCCGACAAGTGGCGCTTCGGGAATAAGACAAGGAGTTGCTTGCTTCTGCATGTTTGAACCCATGAGTGCACGGTTTGCATCATCATGTTCAAGAAAAGGAATCATCGATGTCGCAATTGAAAATGGTTGTTCAGCAGAAATGTCTATAAAAGTAACTTCCTCTCGCGGAATACGCCGAGGGGAGCCATTTTGGCGTACCTCAACCATGTCCTCAACAATTTTCCCTTGTGCATCTATTGATGTTGCACCGTGGGCAATATTTTCCTTTTCTTCTTCCGCTGCATTGAGATACACCGCCTCAGGCATTACTGCTCCATGCACCACCTTCGCGTAGGGTGTTTCTATCATTCCAAACTCATTGAGACGGGCAAATGTGCTGAGACGTAAAATGAGACCGATGTTTGGTCCTTCTGGCGTATGTATAGGACAAAGTCGTCCATAGTGAGATGGGTGAACATCGCGCACTTCAAATCCAGCCCTTTCTCTCGTGAGACCACCAGGACCAAGTGCTGACATGGTACGCAAATGTTCAAGCTCTTCAAGAGCATTTGTCTGCTGCATGAACTGCGAAAGTTGGTTTGTTGTAAAAAATTCTTTGATGCGTGCTTGAAATGGTCTAGGGTTTAAAAACTGTACTGGCATCGTTGCCTCTGCATCAATAGTAGACATCCTATCTTGGATGTTTCTTTTCATATGGGTAAGTCCAACACGCAGTCGCTGTTGGAGCATCTCTCCTACGCATCGCACACGACGAGAACCGAGGTGATCGATATTGTCTGGAAGAGCATTGGGATCATTCTCAAGCTTGAGAATGTAGTCAATAATGGTTACAAGATCATCAAGCGAGAGCGTCTTCCGTTGTAGTTCTTTCTCATCAAGAGATTTATTAAAGCGCTGATTAAAGCGGAACCGACCGACACGAGACAGATCATAGCGCTCATCGCTAAAAATAGTGTTTATATACTCTTTGGCATTCTGTGCAGTTGCAAGATTACCGTCGCGCAAGTGCTTATGCACCTCTACGTAAGCCTCATCGACTGTTTGCTCAGGATTTTTCTCGAGCGCCTTTTCAGCCCACTTTTTACCAACAGTAGAGCGCGTAAAAAGTGATTTGATATCACTATTATATTGAGCCCCCATGATGCGAAGAAGTGAGACCGCTGAGAACTTGCGTTTGCGATCTATACGCACAAATACATCTCCTGCTGCATCAGCTTCAAGTTCTATCCATGCACCGCGTACTGGAATGATTTTTGCACCAAAGTGTTGCTTGCCCTTAGTCTCCTCAGCAGTAAAGAAAACTCCATAGCTTCGTGCAAGTTGCGGGACAATGACTCGTTCGACACCATTAATAATGAAAGTGCCATGTTCAGTCATGATTGGTAAATCAGCAAGGAAGACTTCCTGTTCTTTTTCTTCACCGATTGTTTTGTTCTTCAGTCGCACCATTGCGCGCACCGGTACGTCCAGTGTAAGCTTTTGAGCTTTGGCGTAATGTTCATCATACTTAGGTTCGCCTATTTCCACCTTGACGAATTCAAGATCAAATTTTTTACCCGAGTAATCTTTGATTGAAGAAAATTCCTCGAAAGTCTCCATTATTCCGTCACGCAAAAGCCACTCAAAAGAATCGAGTTGTGCAGCTACAAGATTAGGAGTTTTAACACGCGCTGGACGAAATCGACTAAAAAACTTTTGTTCACGCATGTGAGTTCTAGTAGGGTGAGCGAGTAATTTGGCCCAAAGAGTAAAAACTATCTCTGATTTTTATGAACGAGTTTTTAAATAATCTACTTTCTAATACAAACGAAAAAAGACGAGCGCAAATACGCCCCTCTGCTTAGCGGTATCTAAGCGCTAGTTTTCTTTTATCTAACTTATGAAACCCGCTCTCAAAACTCACTCTATCCGCTTTAACGGATGCCCCGCTTTGGTTTCGCTCCTAAGTATACCTAGTATAAAAAGAAGGTCAAGCGCATTTTCTATCTCTCTTGTGGAGAAAGCTTCGCTTGAGTTTCCAGGTATCAATACGCTCATGGTGGCCTGAGAGAAGTACCTTTGGAACTCGGTACTCCTTCTCCTTATGCGTTATGACTTCTGGTCTCGTGTAGACATCGTGAGAGGAAATCCTATTTTCCTCTATGGATTCAGATTTCCCAAGAACTCCGGGAATGTGCCTGGAAGTTGCATCAAGAATTGCAAGGGCTGCAATTTCTCCTCCTGTAAGAATGTAGGGTCCAATTGAGATTTCTTCTGCCCTTAAAATCTTTTTTGCTCGTGCATCAATTCCTTCATACCGGCCACAGATAATAACAACATCCCTATATGTAGAAAGTTTTTTGGCGTAAACATTGGTGAACAATTTTCCTCCAGCGGAAGTCACTATGATCCTTGGCTTCCTTAGGCCAATCTGCTCAACTGCCCTCACCACAGGTTCAGCCTGAAGAACCATCCCCGGGCCACCTCCATATGGTTTCTCATCTATTTTCCCCCATTTATTTTTTACAAACTTGCGCAACTGATACGTTTTTACAAGAAGCTTCTTTTTCTTTTGTGCACGACCAAGAATTGATTCCTTTATATAAGAATCGATCACATCAGGGAAAAGCGTAAGGATATGAAATGTCGGGGATATCTTTTTCATATCCATACTCTATAGAGAAGAGCCCTGCAGTGCAAAGGCTCCTGAGTTTTTAAGAGGCTTGATTAAAGACGAAGATCCTCCATCGCTTCATCAACTGACTTCATGGTCGGAGTTGCTGGAGCATCGTGAGAACCGTCCCACCCAGTGTGTATACTCCCACGTCCACTCCCTACAGGTTCATTGATCTTTAAGTTGACACGAGCATTATGCTTCATACCAACTACTCTAAGAAGCGTACGGATAGCTTTTGCAGTGTTACCTGAACGACCTATAACCTTACCCATGTCTTCCGGATTAAGATCAAGCGTAAGTAGTACCCCCATCTCATCGACAATCCTATTAATTTTTACTTCTTCCGAATGGTCAACCAATCCCTTAATGACGAACTCTAAAAATTCCTGGTCTCTCTCTGCCATTGCAGTATATATAATCGATTAAAAGTAAACCGAACTACTTTATAGTTTATCCTGCTGATTCTTCCGGAGCAATATCTTCTACCTTCACTTCTGTGGAAGCCGCGGGCTCCTCAGTCGCCCTTATGGGTTTAATTGGTGTTTTTCTTGGTAAAACGTTAATTTTCTTTCCTTGAATTACCCCTTTGGTGATAAGGAGATTGTGTACAGTATCAGACACTGTAGCACCGTGGTCTATCCAGTGCTTGATACGTTCTCCTTTAAGGTCGATGCGATCAACACGTGGATCATAGGAGCCAACCATTTCAAGATAGTTTCCAGTTTTTGGTTTCTTTTTGGACTCGACAACAACAACTCGAAATGAGGGGTCATTTTTTCGTCCGTGACGCTGTAGTCGGATAGTAAGCATATGTGTAAAAAAGTCCCAAACCAAATGGGACACAGAGACTCTACCAGGACTCTGGAACTACGTCAATTGATACAGTATAGTAATACGACTTCTAAATGCCACATAACTCTGCAAGACATCCCCGCTCACCCTCCAAGTACATCACTAACATTGTACAAGTAACTCGTAAGGGCACGGGTTATGTGGCATGGCCAGGAGAAGCGAAAAAAAATGATGTAGAGGTAGCAACCACCAACTTGGGAGGTGCTCTGAACGGAGATACCGTGAAGGTCGAGGTTCTTGCCATGCATCCAAAACCCACAGGGAAAATTGTTACCATTATCTCGAGAGCTAAAACCAACTTTGTTGGAACACTCAAGTACTCTGGTGATTCCTGGAGTGCAGTGGCGGCTGATCAGAGGTTTTATCGACCGATTCGTCTACAAAACGTTCCCGAGGGAGCAACAGAAAACTCTAAAGTGCTTATCAAGTTGCTCTCATTTACGGGAACGGAGGACCCTCTCGGCGAAATCCTTTCTACTATCGGGAAAAGTGGGGAGCATCGCACTGAAATGCATGCTATTGTCCTTGAATACGGTTTTGAAACTCAATTTCCAAAAAGTGCTGCCCTCCAAGCACAGTCCATTCAGCAAAGTAAAATCACAACTATTGAGCAGGAAATAAAAAATCGAGTGGACTATCGTGGTACTCCAACTTTTACGATTGATCCTGTCGAAGCAAAAGACTTTGATGACGCTCTCTCAATACGCCCAATTGGGAAAGAAGAGTATGAGATTGGCGTGCATATCGCGGATGTAACATTTTTCGTTCAATCTGGCAGTCCTCTTGATAAGGAAGCACAGAAAAGGGGGACGAGTGTCTATCTCGTCGACATGACTATCCCCATGCTTCCAGAGGAGCTTTCTGGCGATGTCTGTAGCCTGAAGCCTGATGAAGACAGGCTCACGTTTTCAGCGGTATTTCGTATAAATATCCGCGGAGAGGTACTTGAACGGCATTTTGAGCGCAGCATTATCCGTTCAAAAAAACGTTTCTCCTACGAAGAAGCACAGGGTGTGCTTGATAAAAAATCTGGACCCTACCTACAGGAACTCGTTCTTCTTCGTACTCTTTCCCGTACCCTTAAATACAAACGTGAAAAAGAAGGAGCTGTAGACTTCGGTGACTCTGAAGTTCATTTCACGCTTGATCCTAGTGGAACTCCTATTGCAGTAAAAAGAAGTGCCCGACTTGAAACCAATTCACTTGTCGAAGAATTTATGCTCCTTGCAAATCGTGAGGTCGCACTACATGTCTCGACACTTACTCAAAAAGTTCCTGAGAAAAATTTAGTCTTTCTGTATCGTATACATGATACACCGAAAGAGGACCGGCTGGAGGAACTCGCTACATTCGTACGAGCGATTGGATATGAGTTCGGGTCTGTGGAAAAAAGAAAATATTCTTCTAAAGATATCGCAAAACTTCTGAACGACATTAAAGGCACTCCTGAGGAAACTTTAATACGTACAGCAACGGTCAGGGCTATGGCTAAGGCAATATACTCAACCAAAAATATCGGCCACTTTGGACTCATGCTCAGATACTACACTCACTTCACTTCTCCCATTCGACGCTATCCAGACATGCTTGTACATCGACTTCTGGCATCACACTTAGCTGCCAATCCTATAACTCGCAAGGAGTATAGCAACCTTGAACAGCTGTGCCTCTCTGCAAGTGAACAAGAAGCGAAGGCAGTAAATGCTGAACGTGAGAGTATTCGCTATAAACAAGTAGAGTACATGCTAGATAAGATTGGACAGGAATTTTTCGCTACTATCTCAGGGGTGACAGAGTGGGGACTGTTTGTTGAAGAGAAAGATTCTGCTGCAGAGGGCCTCATTCCTATTCGCACGATTGGAGGAGAATTCTTCAACTATTTACCGAAAAAGTACGCATTGGTTGGAGAACGTACTAAAAAACGGTTCTCTCTAGGAGATTCCGTTCGTGTTCGACTTGTTGCAGCAGATCTTTCTGCACGAACACTTGATTTTGCCCTTCTATAGAGAGTTATTTCGCAACTGCGACTGCTTCTTCAAAACGTACCGTGAGAAGTTTTGAGATACTATCGCTACTCATCGTAACTCCATAGAGGATACTCGCCCGAGACATGGTCTCGCGATTGTGTGTGATGAGTACCAGTTGCGATTTTTGTGCCAAATTTTCAATCATATCTCCGTAGCGCCTTGAGTTTGCTTCATCAAGCGCCGCATCCGTTTCATCAAGGATAAGAAATGGCGGTGGATTCACTTGAGACATTGCAAAAATAAGTGCTATTGAGGTGAGCGCTCGTTCACCTCCTGAGAGCATATGAAGTCCTTTTATGCGCTTATGCGGCAAAGCAACAGAGATATCTATGCCTTCTTCCATCTCAACTGCTTCTTCATCTGTACCTTCATTATCATCCGAGGATATCCTACGTCGGACTTTTTGTTCCTTTACAATGAGAAGCGATGCCACACCTCCACCAAACATGAGCTTAAAAAAGGCATCGAATTCTTTGTTTATCTTTCCTATGCCATCAGCAAACCGCATCTCGAGTGTCATGGTGAGTTCGGAGATAAGCTGTCGCAGACGCTTGGCAGAGAGATCGAGATCTTCTAATTCATGCACAAGAAACTGATCCCGTGAGCTTGTCTCTTTATGCTCCTTGAGTACTTCTTCGGCATTACCAGTAGCAATCTCTTCAAGTTTAATCTTGAGACGCTCCAATTTACGAAATCGTTCTTGCTGTGCTTTGCGATCTTCGTTATATATGTCTACCTCAGAAAGAGTGCCCCCTTTCGCATCATGGAGAGTGTAGGAATCAAACTGAGCAACACTCTGTCCGATGAGCACTCCGGCCTCTTTGTATTCCAAACGAAACATCTCTTCCTCTCTTGAGAGAAGCTCCTCATGTGCTGAGAGTTTAACAAGTGTACTTTCTAGTTCACTCCGTCTAGTCATGGCAGTAAATAACTCCCTTTCAATTTCACGGCTAGCATCTTTCTGTCTTTCTATACTGCTGCGCAGAGCAGCAATTGATTTCGTAATAGTCGTCTCCTGTGCCTCAAGCTCACGTAGTGCGTGTTCGACCTCCCTTTTTCTCTCCCCTATAGCCTCTGAGCTTTGTTGAGAAGATGTATGTGTTATGCGATTAAGAAAATCTTTTACAAATGATATAAGGGAAGAGAGTGCCGAGTGGGCTACCGTTCCCTGGAGGGAGAGAGAGCGGGTGAGTTCTTTTTCAAGGTGTTGAGCAAAGCTCTTTACCTCCCCAGATGGTATTCCTCCGCCAGGCTCTTTAATCATTTTATCCCGTAACGCCTGCTCACCCTCAATACGTCCGAGGGCACGCATGAGTTCTTCCCTTTTAGTTACTGCTTCGCGTTGATCCTTTTCTAAAGAAAGTAGTCCACTGAGAGAGACCGTGCGCGTACTTTCTCTAGATGCCTCAGAACGCATCTTGGCAATATGAGATTCCAGAACCAGCAACTCCTGTTGCGGTCCTCCTCTTCTCTCAGTAGCTTCCAGACGAGCTATTCGTAGGTACACACTCTCACGCTTAAGATATTCTAAATACTGTTCAGTAATTGATCCTCGCAACTGCCCCTCTTCTTCTATTTTTTTCACTTGTGCTTGTAGAAAACGTAGATGAGGAGCAAGTTCACGCCGTAGCACGTCGACCTCTCGCATGTTATCAGCAGTTTTTTCAAGTTTGTGCTCTGCCTCTTCCCGACGATAGAAGTACGCAGTAAGACCAAGCGCATCTTCGAGCATTTCTCGACGCTCTCTGGAAGATGCGGAAAGAATTCTGTCTGCTTCGCCCTGAGAAATAATGTGATGGCCAGAAGAACCAATATTAGCTTGAGAGAGCAATTCCGCTATATCCCGCAAGCGTACGATTGATCTATTGAGAAGATAGTCATTGACTCCATCTCGGTGCACAACTCGCTCAATAGATACGTCATCAAAATCTAGGTTGAGCGCCCGATCACTATTATCAAATACTAGTCGAACTGATGCACGGTTACTTCTAGATATTGCTGAAGAACCGTTCCAGATCATATCCTCTCCCTTACGACCACGCATGGATTTCATGGACTGCTCACCGAGAACAAAACGAAATGCCTCCGCAATGTTACTTTTCCCGGATCCGTTAGGTCCAACAATAGCTGTTATGGCTGAATCGAACTCAAGAAAAGTTTTGCGTGCGAATGATTTGAAACCCGTAAGTTCAATGCTTTTCAGACGCATGATTCCCGTATGTTACCACTCCTTTTTCTCAAGTGCCGTTCCCGCTGCGTCTTGTTCTGCTTCTTGCTTACTGTTACCGATGCCTTGAGCGAGCAGTTCATCTTTGAGGTAAACCCCAACAACAAATCGCTTGTCGTGATCAGGACCTGTCTCTTGAAGAACCGCGTAAGAAGGAGTGGTACCCTGCCTCTCTTGTGCTTTTTCCTGTAGGAGCGACTTGGAGTCTTGCCAGAGACGCTTGCGCACAATCTCATCTACTTTTGGAAATAGGTGCGCTCCGATAAATTCCTGCGCCACGTCGTATCCTTGATCAAGAAAGAGAGCGCCGATGAGTGCCTCAAACGCATTGGCGAGAAGTACGCTCCTCGCTCGACCACTATCCTTAGCCTCTCCACGAGAAAGGAGAAGGTAGTCATTCATACCAAGGTCTATAGCAACGTCTGCACAACTCGTGGCATTTACAAGCGCAGCACGAAATGCAGTGAGGTCTCCTTCCGATTTATCAGGGAACTTATTATATAGATAGTGTGTCGAGATAATCTCGAGTACTGCGTCACCAAGAAACTCTAAGCGCTCATTGTGTCCAATGAATTCACCTCTGTGTTCGTTGAGATACGATCGGTGTGTAAACGCCTGGCGCAGTAATGTCACATCATTGAAGGTGACTCCTATTTTTTCTTCAAATGTCTTAAGGTCTTGTTGCATAAATTATTTTTTCTTCTTTGTGCCACTAGAGACTAGCTGTTGTACTGCCTTGGTAACAATAGGAAGCATATCATCATAGAAGTTGAGTTCAATAGCATCTTGAAGGCGAAACCACCTCGCATCATCAAGACCTCCCTTTTTTGCAAGTTCAATATCGCTCCACGCTGCCTCTGCAAGAAAATAGACCACTCGTTTACGCTTTTTTCCTGTCTCCGGGTCTGAGGCAATGTACTCGTTTTCTCCAAGTCGCTCCTTAGGGGTTATAGAAAGGCCTATCTCCTCCTTAATTTTTCGAACCACACCATCCTCAGGACTTTCTTCAGGAACAAGTTTCCCCTTGGAGAGTGTCCAGTGACCAAAGACGTCGTGCACGAGCGCGAGATAAATTTCTCCACTATGTTCCGCATAGACGACCGCGCCCACAAGACTTTCCAGTGGCAATTTTTCGTACGGAACCGTTTTCAGCTTCTTGCCAACCTCTTCCTTGCCTGGTTCACCTAACTCTTTATAAACTGCGCCAAGAACACCATTGACAAAGCGGCCGCTGTTTTCTCCTCCGAAACTTTTTGCAAGTTCAATCGCCTCATTGATAGCTACTTTCGCCGGCACTGTACTGCGATCAGCAAAAAGAAGCTCGTAGAGACCGAGCCGCAGAACATTGCGATCCACAGGAGCAATACGTTCAAGAGGCCACTCAGGGGCAGCCTTTGCAATGACTAAATCTAGATCTTTTTTATGTTCAATAGTACCGCGCAAGACTTCCTCCATAAAAGGAGCGTCGCTTGTGCTTGGATTTGACTCTCGTACATTGCGTAAGAGCGCTTCTCGCGCATCTAGCAGAGAATAGTGACGAAAATCCCATTCAAAAAGGGTTTGAAGCACCACTGAGCGTGAAAGATGTCTGTTTGCCATTGTCAAAAAAACGTCTGGGGAACACTACGAACAGGCTTCTATTTCTTACTTTCTTCCTTTTTGGAGCGTTTGATCGCGCGAACCTGTGCACGTTTTGCCAGGTCAACAACGACTCGTCCACGATAGCGACCACATGACGGGCATGCGCGATGCGAAACACGCGTTGCACCACACTCACAGGCTACAAGCGCGTGAGCTTGCAGGGCATGGTGAGAACGACGATTTCTCGTCTGCGCACGGGTATGCCTCATGCGAACTACCATGAGTTTACCGTAGCATTAATGTAGAAGGGAGACAAGTGAGTAGCTTAGATTTTTGTACAAAAACTTTTCCGATGAAGCGCACATAAACCAAGGAGTTTAATGGCTTCTTTGTGGGCCTTCGTTCCATAGCCCTTATGCACATCAAATCCGTAGCCAGGAAACTTTTTACTACGTCGGCGCATGAGTGCATCTCGTCTTACTTTGGCAATGATTGATGCCAGAGCAATGATTGGCTCTGTAGAATCTCCATGAATGACAGTGCACTGTTTGTAGGAAGGAGGAGCTGAGAGCAATCCATCCAAAAATACATATATTCCCTCCGGCTCTGGTGCCAGTCGTCGCATACCTCTCCATACCGCTCGACGGATCGCTCGCACAATGCCGTACTTATCAATGATGGTCTCTGAGGAAAAAACAGCTGTATAAAAAAGTCTACCTTCTTGGTTTAGTTTTCTCACTCGCAGGAAAAGCTCCTCTCGTTTTTCTGGAGTAAGCACTTTGGAATCTGCGAGACCAGGAAATTCTTTTTTGATATTAAGTCTCGCAGGAACCATCACAATACCAATGGCGATGGGACCTGCAAGTGGCCCGCGACCCGCCTCATCAACTCCAACGTAGTACTTGGTCATAACTTAACAATTTTAGCAAAAGTGCTGATGCTTGAGCTCAGCGGTATACTCCAGATATGTCGACACTGCCGCGCCTTCACACCCACTCACACTACTCTCTTCTGAAAGCTCTGCCAAAAATACCAGACCTTGTAGCACAAGCCAAAAAGGAGGGTTGCGATGCCGTGGCCCTTACTGACTTTGATAATCTCTATGGGGCAATAGAATTTTATAAAGAATGCAAGGAGCAGGGTCTCAAACCAATCTTAGGGCTAGATGCGCATGTAGGTGAAGGGAAACGTTTGGTACTCCTCGTTGAAAATGAAATCGGGTATAAAAATCTTCTCGCTCTCGTAAGTGAGGCAAATTTGCATGCCTTCGACACTACAATATTTTCTCGTGAATCACTCTTTGCTCATAAGGAGGGGCTGTTTGCTGTTGTGCCCATGCTTCACGGCGAGCTTTCAGGAGCTATTGAAGTGAATGACATGCTACGAGCAAAGAGAATTCTCAAAGAATACCGCGATATATTTGGAGATGATCGAGTATACCTTGGAGTTGGAGTGTACGATGATAATGAATTACCAGAAGCAATTCAGTCCTTTGCACGCACACAACGTATTCCTATAGTTGCTGCGCAAGAGACCATGTATCTTAATCGTGGTGATAGAAAGGCATGGACAACGATGCGAGCAATAGAGCGTATAGAACGTGAAAGTGAAGAAAATGACATTGATCTTTCCTTCTATTCCACTTCCGAGTTGGAAAAACTTTTTGTCCGAATGCCTGAAGCCCTTGAGGCAGCACGTGCTCTTTCTGAGCGTTGCAATCTTACTCTCGCGCTTGGTACGTGGGTGTTCCCAAATTTTTCTATTCCAAAAGATTCCTCGTTTAATGCTGAGCTACGTGTCCTCATTGAGGAAGGACTCCAAAAAAGAGCCATCACTGATGAACCCGGGGTGCGAGAGCGTATCGAGTACGAGTACTCGATTATCTGTGGCCGTGGGTATGCTCCTTACTTCCTCGTTGTTGCAGACCTTTTGAAATTTGCACGCCTCAGCGGAATCCTCACAACGACACGTGGATCTGCTGCGGGCTCTCTAATCTCCTATCTCATCGGCATTACTAATGTAGACCCCCTCGCTTATCAACTTCCATTCGAACGATTTCTCAATCCTGAGCGGCCCTCTGCTCCTGACATTGATATGGACTTTGCTGATAACCGAAGAGATGAAGTGATTGAATATGCACGGCAGAAATACGGAGAGGATCATGTAGCACAAATTGGTACCTTCGGCACAATGCTTGCCCGTGGCGTGGTACGAGATGTTACTCGTGCACTCGGTCAACCCTATGGGCTTGGGGATCGTATTGCGAAGGAAATTCCACTTGGGAGCCAAGGGTTTCCCATGACGCTTGATCGAGCAATACGTGAGAACACAACACTTGCAACCATGTACAAGGACGAGCCAGAGACCAAGGAGATTATTGATCTTGGTAGAAAAATTGAAGGGTGTGCACGCCATATCTCTGTGCACGCAGCCGGGATTGTCATAGGACCAAAACCTCTTTCTGAATTCACTCCTCTACAAAAAGACCCTAAGGGAGGGAAGATCATTACGCAGTATGACATGTACTCAATAGAGGATGCCGGACTTCTGAAATTTGATTTCCTTGGCATCAGAAATCTCGCTATACTCGCTCACTCAATTGAACTTGTCGAAAAAATCCACGGCACGAATATAGATATTGAAAATATTCCTCTTAATAATAAAGCAACCTTTGAAATGCTTGCCAGAGGCGAGACAGAAGGAGTCTTTCAATTAAATGGAACCGGCATGACTAGGTACTTGAAAGAATTGAAACCATCGAGCATTCACGACATTAATGCCATGGTTGCTCTTTTTCGCCCTGGACCTATGGAGTCAATACCCGCCTACATTGAACGCAAACACAACTCCGCACTTATACACTATCTTGATCCACGTATGCGCGAGTACCTAGATGCCTCCTATGGCCTCTTGGTATACCAAGATGACGTACTTCTTACTTCAATAAAACTCGCGGGGTATTCGTGGATCGACGCAGATAAACTGCGCAAGGCCATGGGTAAAAAAATTCCAAAGGTTATGCAGGCAGAGAAAGAAAAACTCATCAAGGGATTCATGAGCTACGGTAAATTACCCAAATCTGTTGCTGAGCATCTTTGGAAGCTCATTGAACCTTTTGCAGCCTATGGATTCGGAAAATCCCACGCGGCAAGCTACGGAAAGGTTGCGTACCAAACAGCATACATGAAAGCCAATTATCCAGTTGAGTACATGGCGGCGGTACTCACCGCTGAAGCAGGAAATATTGAGACTGTCTCTGTCATGGTAGCAGAGTGCAAACGCATGAGTATCCCTGTGCTACCTCCGGATGTAAACGAGAGCTTTGGTGATTTTACAGTGATCGCCTCAAAAGGACAGACCCCCTCGGCTATTCGTTTTGGATTGTACTCAATAAAGAACTTCGGTCGTGGTACCGCCGACACTATTATCAGTGAGCGTAAGGCTCACGGGAAATTTACTTCCCTTTCTGATTTTTTACGACGGCTTAAGGATCAAAGTCTCAATAAAAAAGGGCTAGAATCACTCATCGCGTGTGGTGCACTCGACGGTCTCAGCGAACGAGGCATCATGCTTAAAAATATTGAACTCCTGCTTGAGTATCGCCGGGATAGTACACGAGACCAAGAACAAGATTCATTGTTTGCATTAGACGAGCGTGTAAGTGATCTGCGTTTAGAGTCAGCTCCTTCAGCAACCCTCCAGGAACGGCTTCGGTGGGAAAAAGAGCTCCTTGGATTGTATGTCTCTGGTCATCCGCTTGATAGTTTTAAAGAGAAACTTTCAAAACGAACCATGTCCCTCCGAGAACTAAAACAAAAAATCCCTCCCGGGGCCGTGACGATTGCTGCTGGTATGGTGGCAGATGTTCGAACGATTCTCACACGTTCAGGCGATCAAATGGCATTCATTAAGTTAATCGATTTTGATGATACACTTGAGGTGGTTATATTCCCTAAAAATTTCAAAGAGCATCGCAACAACCTCAAACCTGAAATGTTTATCGCACTGAGAGGACGCCTCTCAACACGCAACGGAGAATTATCCCTAGTTGCTGATGCGCTGCGAACGATGTGATGTTCAAACACAAAAAAGCGTGGCACTATTGAGCAATGGTACCCATAGACCATCGGCGCCACACGCTTTCCCACTTACTTGCGGGGGCTGTGGAAGAATTGTACCCAGAGGCCCTACCGACGATTGGTCCAGCTATAGATAACGGTTTTTACTATGATTTTGATTTTGGGAGTCATCCTCTTAAAAAGGAAGACCTGCATAAGATCGAGGCGAGGATGCGAGAATTACTACCTAATTGGGGCGAGTTTTCACACAAAAAAGTATCTGCGAAGGAGGCCCGAGAATACTTTAAACATAATGCCTACAAATGTGAGCTTATCGATGAGCTTGAAAAAGCAGGCGAAACTATAACGCTCTACACGTGTGGAGGATTTACAGATTTGTGCCGTGGCGGACACGCGGAGAATCCCGCTAGAGATATTTCCTCAGACTCTTTCATTCTAGATAGAGTCGCCGGAGCATACTGGAGGGGTGATGAGGATAATAAAATGCTTACTCGTATCTATGGGTTAGCATTTGATACTAAGGCCGAGCTTGAAACATACCACGCCCAGCGAGAGGAAGCAGAAAAAAGAGATCATCGTAAATTGGGTGCGGAGTTAGATATTTTTGCCTTTGATGAGGATGTGGGAGTAGGTCTCCCTCTATGGCTTCCAAATGGTGGAGTCATGATAGAAGAGTTAGAAAATTTAGGAAAAGAGATGGAGATGAAAGGTGGGTATAAACGTGTCCGGTCACCACACCTAGCAAAGGAGAAACTCTATATAACGAGTGGGCATATTCCCTTGTATGAAGACCTCATGTATCCGCCGATGGAAGACGAAGGAACTAAGTACTACCTAAAAGCTATGAATTGCCCTCACCACCATAAAATTTATGCCGCTCGTCCAAAAAGCTACCGGGATATGCCACTACGGCTAGCGGAGTATGGCACCTGTTATCGACACGAAAAATCAGGAGAACTGTTTGGCCTCATGCGCGTACGGTCTATGCAGATGAATGATGCTCATATCTACTGTACTGAGGAGCAATTCTTCGATGAATTTAAGGCTGTTATTGATCTCTATCTCACCTATTTTAAAATTTTTGGTATTGAAAAATATACGATGCGTTTTTCAAAACATTCACCTGAGAAGCTCGGTAAGAAATACATCGACGAACCGGCACTATGGAAGAAGACTGAAGAGATGGTTCGTGAGTGTCTTATTCAGCTAGCAGTTCCTTTTATGGAAGTAGAAGACGAAGCAGCATTCTATGGCCCAAAGATAGATGTTGAAGTGTGGAGCGCCACTGGACGGGAGTTTACATTGGCCACAAATCAAGTCGACTTTGCTGTGCCCGCACGATTCGGTCTGACATACACCGATAAGCACGGTAAAGCTCAGACACCTTTGTGTATTCACCGTGCGCCACTGTCAACACACGAACGGCTCATAGGTTTTCTCATTGAGCACTACGCCGGTGCATTTCCACTGTGGCTTTCTCCCCTACAAGCAAAGGTTATTCCCATCGCTGAAGCACACCTCCATTTTGCTAAAGAGGTGTGCGAACAACTAAACGCAGCAGATATCCGAGCGGAACTTGATGACTCAAATGAAACGCTAGGAAAGAAAGTGCGTCTCGCAAAACAAGGTAAAATCCCCTATCTCCTTGTTATTGGTGATGCAGAAGTAAGCTCAAAGAAAGCTACTCTAGAGAGTCGCTCTGGGAAACTTGGAGTATTTTCTATAGAAGACATTACTAAACAACTCAAAGAAGAGATCTCTACACGTAAAGGTTAATTACAAAAACTATCACCAAAGAAGTGATAGTTTTTGTATCCTGAGCTTATTGCTCAGAAGTTATGATTTCTTGAAGGCGCGATTGATTTGAGAGAGAACAAATTCATCCATGCGCCCGGATACGCTCTGTGGGGTTAATACTTGCTCTTTCGCAACGACAGTTGCTGGTTTAGATTTACTTACTTTCTCACCGCCAAAAAGAAATACTTTGAGCCACGCAATAATATGATTTTGAATGCGCTTGACAGCGATGAGGTACGCTCCAATGAGACAGAGAAGAATAAGAGAGACCCAATAAATCACTGTGCCAACAGGGCCAAGATCAAGACCGGTGTACGGCACTTGTGAGAGAGTGACATATGGCGTAGTTGGAACTGGTGGAATATAGGTATTGATGTTGGTTGTGGCGTAACAGGTCACTGTTTGACCATCTTGACCATAGAAGGTCCCGGTGTAGGTGGTTGATTGATTCGGATAAACAGTCGTTGAACCACTTGGAGCTACAGATCCAACAGAAGTGATAGAGCCCGAACTTGTGTACTGTGAATTCCACGAGAGTGTAACCGGTTGATTATATCCATCATTGCTAGAGGACACATAGATATTACAAGTTGGATAGTTATAGACGATCGGAGGAGGAGGGGGTTGGACTGGCGGCACACAAGTGCCACTTTGAAGCGTGTACCCTGAAGGACAATTTATAGGAGGTACACACGTACCATTTTGGAGTGTATCGCCAGAGGGGCACGACAGTGGTGGTGGAGTTTCTATTGGAGGCCTCTGGTAGACAGGTTGAGTGTATACGTATCCTGTATAGCTTGGGGTGTAGTAAGAAAAGCCGTTGTAGTAATTTGAGTAATAACTTGGAGTATAGCTGTTATAGGTACTGTAGTTAGGAGTGTACGTATCGTAGGTACTGTAGTTAGGAGTGTACGTATCGTAGGTACTGTAGTTAGGAGTGTACGTATCGTAGGTACTGTAGTTAGGAGTGTA
>VFSW01001595.1_pt1 | contig 34596 bp, 35 predicted proteins | sample 5358111 | NCBI WGS metagenome assembly VFSW01 (sample SAMN11554181, study PRJNA540505) | mine drainage metagenome | isolation source: sediment from site ElyBrook_90M | place: USA: Ely Copper Mine, Vershire, VT | collected 2017
ACTTCGACCAACGTCCAAATAGACTCATTCAATAACGAGGACGCTGAAAGTAAAGGCGCGGAAGCGCGGGCGAGCAGCACAGTCCTTACGACCAACTAAATCTTGCGTGAAGTGTCGGACCAATAGGGCGCGCGGATCTGATGTTTGAGGATCTTACCCGCCAACGAACGAGGAATTTCACCTACGAAATCTATTCTTCGAGGGACCTTGTAACCAGATAGGTTTTCCTTACACAGATCAACTAGCTCAGCAGCAAGAGCTTCGTCAGCTCGTTTTGGATCGACTGGTGACACTAACGCAAGGACACTCTCGCCGAACTCATCATCTGGAATACCGATTACCGCTACGTCGAGAACGTCTGGGTGTCTATGGATAACTGCTTCTATCTCAGCAGGGTAGATATTTACTCCACCTGAGATAATCATGTCTATCTTGCGATCAGAGATAAAGAGATAACCATCTTCATCCATGTAGCCGATATCGCCAACCGTAGAGTATCTGTCACCAATCATGGTCGCCTTAGTTTTATCTGGTTCGTTGTGATAGAAAAAACTTCGTTGAGATCTGGTAGCGATAATCCCTGGAATGCCGCGCGGCAATGGTTCACCATCTTCGCCAAGGATTGCAATATCGACTCCCGGCACAGCTTTTCCAATCGACCCTGGTTTTTTGACTGCTTCATCTGCGGAGATCATTGTGTTTACACCCAGCTCTGTGGAACCATAGTATTCAGTTACGCAGTCACCAAATAGTTCAATAATCTGGGACTTCACAACTGGAGGGCACGGTGCTGCACCATGCCAAACCTTGACCAACGAAGAATAATCAAAGGATCGTCTCAACTCTTCGTCTAGTTTTAAGATTCGAATGAACTGTGTCGGTACCAAATGGATATTGGTAACCTTCCACCTTTCAATTGCCCGAAGGGTTTCCAAGGCATCGAATTTGCCTTGAATTACCGTAGACGATCCCGCCAACATGGGCAAGAATGCGTAAAGCCACTGTCCTGAGTGATAGATCGGTCCATCTAGCAAAGTCACGCCGAAGGGTGGGGTTCCGATCCGAGAATTATACGCAACGCTAAAATTAGCCAACGTAGTTCCCGGTGGGAGTAGGCTTCCCCGGACTCCCTTTGGTCTGCCTGTTGTTCCGGAAGTATAAAACATCGGTGTTCCAAAGACAGTCTCATCGACGTCATCAGGAAAATTAGCATTCTCTATGGCTGCCTCATAATTAACTGTCTCTACGTCATTGGCTTCTTCGTGGTCACCATATACATAGACAACCCCGCTAAATGCCGATTGTTGGATCGCCTTTGAAGCAACTTCGAACAACGCGGGATCAACAAATAGTGCCTTTGGAGCGGCGTCACTTAGGATATAGCTAAGCTCTTGGGTCGATGAGTGCCAATTGATAGGGGTATATCTAACTCCACCAACGGTAGCGGCTAGAAGAGTCTCCATGTACTCAACGCGATTGAAAGAAAAGATTGCAATTAGGTCATCTGCCAAGATTTCGCGACTTTGCAGTGAGCCAACAAGATTGATAACTCTAGAAATCGAATCAAACCGTGAAATGCTTCGACGACCATCAACCAACCAATTGGCCTCGTCGCCGAGACTCTTTAGACCATCTAGAAATTCTTTCATGCCAAAGACTAACTTATGGAGATAGCCATTTTTGCGCTTTTTGACAAATTCGCTTAGGAGGTAAGCGATCAAGACCGACGCTCTTTGTCAAAGCAAAAGCGCTTTTGGGAATGGTAATTTACTGGACATCTCGATTGGCCACCGTTACTTTTGATAATAAGCGAAAGGTCTTCAAAGGGCGTATAGGAGTTGCTAACCAAATGCGACCCGAAGCTGTGCTTTACTACGCAGCTTTCAACGTAGCTGACTTGAGGGAACTCATTTGGTGAAATGTCACCAAAACTTGAGTGCTGCCTCTTTCTTCTTCGCCATTGGATCCAGTCAAAAATCTCGATTCTCGCCTTATCTCTGGTGGCGAAAACTGTTCGATACCAAGCTCCGTTCATCAACGATACAGGAAGCGTTTCAGTCATGGTATTGACTTAGTTCTAACCGTCCAACCCAGCCTCAGAATTATTAGTAAATTTTGAAGCTCTCAAGTCGTCTGTTGTCGGTAGCGATCATCTCTGCCAAGTCTTAGAATCCGCTATTCATTACGACGAACCTTGTCTTCTGGTGGCTATTCCGATTCTCTGGATCACAAAAACGGTTTCTTTGGAACCAGCTTTCACTGGTCTTCAAACCTATCTTGGATTATCTCAATCGCGAAGTATTGAAGACTAATTAGCTGACTGAGATGCATGTTTGTAAATTTATTTGTGGGTATCGTTCGTTTGTTGGAATAATATTTTCGAGCTACATCGTAGAGCTTTGGCTAATCATCGCATCTAAAAGATCGAGCAACTCCCTCGGCACCTGAGGTGAGCCTCAAGATGGAATAGCAGCAAATGAGAATTCATCAATGATCAGCAGCTTAATAGGGCTTCTTCAAATCTACGAACATCGGAAAGTGCTTGACGTTGCAAGTTAGAAGCGGACACCCGAGAGTCATGGCCGTAGCAGCAATCGCGAGGTCCGCACCGTCAATCGAAGGATGACTCGGAAGCCAACGCCGCCCTAATTCACCGGCAAGTTCAGCGATCATCGTATCAATCGGGTGCCACTGAAACAGGGAAAGGAACAGTCGAGTCGCTCCCTCTTCGTTCGTTCTCATACCAGCAAGAACTTCGAGACGCGTCATCTCGCTCGCATGTAGCCGCGCTGACAGCCTCGCTTCTTCGAGAACCTTCTGGGCATCATGATGACCTCGAAGGAAATCAATGATGACAGAGGTGTCGACCAAAACAGCCATTACTCGTCCGCCGTGAGGCGTGATCCGCTACGGAGCCGTTCGACCATGGTGGCCCCGTCCTCACTACGGTTAGACCATGCACCAAAGGTCTGACGAATGATATCGATGTCGTCAGCGCCAGAGCGCGACGAGCCATACACTTCCTCTACAGCATCTCTGATGAGGGCAGAAAGTGACTTGCCCGTACGTGCAGACTCGGCGTCAAGCACCATGCGCTCTTGTGATGTCAGCGATATCTGAGTCCTTTTCATGATGTAACTATACATCACTTTTTATGCTTCGTACCCGCGCTACTTTGACAGGACTGCAGTTACCCACCTGATGGAACGTGATCGTCACGTGCTGGAGCGTCTTAGGACGTTGTGAAGTTAATTTCGGGCCTGGGGTTTTGACGTTATCGGCGACTTGGGGGTAATTAGCGTTGATGTCTGCGCATCCAGTAGTACATGCTTCGTCGGAGATCGTAGACCTAACGTTTTGCTCAGCGTGCCTAACTCCGATTACAAGACAGGAGAAGCGAGACTGCAATCTATTGGTCCTGTTATCCCCAGTGGCGGAACAGCCTCCCCGAGTCTGCAGGCTGTCGGTGCAGCAGCGTTGTTTTTGATGAAACTTTAGCGTAAACGCCGTCTGTTAGGGTGGTGTCGATCGAATTCTGTTACAACCTCGGTATTCGACGTGCCTAATTTTTACAGTCAATTCATCTCGAAATCACGTCCGTTGAGAGTCCCTTTCGTTATGATTTGACGCATGTTCACTGACCTTATAGGTTCAAGTTTTCACCAATATGACGTTGGTGCGTACATAGCGATTAGATCTGGTGACCAACCTCTTTTAGATCCGCTCGGTGCGACCAGCCTGGAAAATCACCGGCGGGGATTCCGGAGGGAACTCTCACGACTACATGAAGGCAAGAGATTTGGTTAGTGGATATGGTGTCGAAACTCTCAAACTCATTCCGACAAGGTGATGTCCAAAGCTATATTTTCGTAGAGTTTGAGGGCGAATAGCCCACTAGTGTCTGCTAACTTAGCGATCCATGAAACAGAGCGAGTATCGAAAGCTAAGTGCCGGCGAATTAACGATAGGAGTTAGGGACGGACTTTTTTCCAAGAAGGAGGTCTTTGAAGCATTTCGGTTGGCTGCGGAGGCTGACAAGAGTGGAGATCTCCCCTTGAACTCATTGATTTCCGTTAACGACTCGCCGCAATTTTCAGACGGACCTCTTGCGGGGCTCCCCATGCTCTACAAAGACAACATTAACACCTCTGAGTTGCCAACTACTGTTGGATCAATAGTCTTCGAGAATGCTCCCGCGGCTGAAGACGCCGACGTGGTTCGAGTTCTGCGCGGCCTCGGTGCCGTTACGGCGGCAAAGGCGAACCTATCGGAGTGGGCAAATTTTCGAGGACACTCTTCGATTTCAGGTTGGTCGGCGGCAGGCGGGCAGTGTAGAAATCCCCATGATCGTCTGCGAAGCCCAGGAGGATCTTCTGCTGGCTCGGCCGTTGCCGTAGCCGCTGGAATTGTTCCAGTATCAATTGGTAGCGAAACAGACGGCTCGGTAATTTGTCCAGCATCCGTAAATGGCGTATTTGGCTTCAAGCCGTCTCGTGGTGTGATCTCGACCAAGGGTATGGCCCCGATTTCGCCATCGCAAGATACGGTCGGTATCTTTGCGCGCTCGGTTCAAGACATCGAATTGATTTTTTCCCAATTTTCAACGCCGGAGAATGTTTCTGGATCTGCCTTTTTTGATCTGAGCTCGACCTCCGTCGGCCTTCTTGCTACGGGATATTCCGGTTACTCAGTAAAGGGAGATGCCTTGATGAGTAAATTTATCGATCGACTGTCGAGTTCGATCAATTTCGTCGATGGTGCTGATCGTAAAGGTGAAACTGTTTTGGATGTCAATGGAGAAGATGAAGTCAATCTTCTTCGTTACGAAATGTACCACGCCCTGCCCGTATACCTAAAGAGTCGGGGAGTCAGCGCCCTTGCCTCTATGGAAGACCTAATTGAAGCCAACAGGTCTAATGCGGAAGCGGAGCTATCACTATTTGGTCAAGAGCACTTGGAAGCGTCCGTTGCTGTTTCCAAGATGAGTAACGATGAATTCGAGGCTCTTCGTGAGCGTCACATAAGGGGGATGCGACGCAAGATCGATTCCGTTTTGGGAAAGAGCGGAGCTAGCTTCATTTTGACTCTCTCGATGGGTCCATCATGGTTAATCGACGATGTTAATGGAGATGTAATCTCGGGCTCGGGATATTCGCCTGCCGCTGTAGCTGGGTATCCCTCGCTAAATATTCCGATTGGCAAAGTTGCCGGTCTTCCGGTCGGCGCGGTGCTCTATGGCCCAATGGGTAGTGACTGGAAGCTTTTAGGTCTGGCAAAGGCGATGGTTGATGTAGCTGGGTTGCGTGTTGAGGCCCGAGCCGAGTAGGTAAGTAGCTGCTTTGGCGATGGCAGTTGCCGGAAGCGATGCTATTTCCTAGAGATCATCAAAGTCACCACATTGGCGATTCCATAGTTTTATGTGAATGAGATTTACTCGGTGTACGGTAGGATATACGTACTGCGTTCGTAGCTCAATGGATAGAGCATCTGACTACGGATCAGAAGGTTGGGGGTTCGACTCCCTCCGAGCGCACTGAAAAGCCCAGCCAAGAGCTGGGCTTTTGTCGTTAATGGCTCTGTAAGTATGCTGGAACTCTGCGTGAGTCGCTCGAATCTTTTAGCAGTTTGAATGGATTCGATGAGGCTATCGATGTTTATGATTCTTCATCGGCAAAATAGGCCCTTCGTTTTGGTTTGAGATCTTTGAAAATAGCCACACCCGTATTTTTAGGTGCGTTCAGTTTTCAAGCGCCATCATCACTAAGGTTGGTCTCTGGCGGTCAAAGTTCCCAGAAGTGCCGTAAGCCCAATCGATGTCAACGATACGAGATTTCGAAGAAGCTTCATTCAGTTAGGAGAAAGGACCAAGTGTGAGGCGAATTAGCGCTCCCATCTCCATACCGTTCGGACTTCGGATGGCTGGCGGTCGAGCCCTCTGCCCAGACGGTCGCTATCTATCAAACCGCTAACGCCGGCTCCACGTGGACGGAGCTTCACACGATGAGTATCAATAACGCCGTGCCGATAACTGGCGCGAGCATCTCTCTGGCTAGCACGATCCACGGCACGATAGACGTCACCGACTGAGCCAGACTGTACATTTCGCTTACTTCGCAACAACCTCGGACGGAGGTGCAACGTGGATCGGCAAGCAGATCCCCTAACGGGGACAGCTCGCAGTCCTGGGCTCGAACTTAGACGTGATCCTGACCCAGGAAGGGACGAACCTCATTGCCGAGAGCCCCGATAACGGCAAGAATTGGACGGTGATCAATGATCCACCGCTCCCCTTGGGTTATGAGAGTGACTATCCCACGGCCATAATCGGTTCCATGTCCGCATTGGGTGAGTTCGCGGCGATACTAGCAAAGAGTGGAGGATCCGGGAATCTCGACGCAACGGCGGTCTATCGTGTCGCGCCGTCCAACGGGGCGCTATCGGTTGTTGGAAGCGTAGGAGCCAACACCTCGACAGCTGCAACTCCCGCTGTTTCGTTACAGGTGTCGGATGCCGCGGTGTTGATTCTTCCGCCCGACGCGACACAATCCGGGCGATTCGAATTGTTGACATCTTCCAACGGCGGAGCCAGCTTCCCCACTTCCCACGCGATCACTCTGCCGATTGCCTCCGGCCTTACTTCAGCCCAAGCCGAAGTGGGAGAGGGCAGAGCATTAGCGTTGTCTAGGCGTCGTTTCCGGATGCAGTTCACGGCTGGGTCCTCTTCTCCGACGCAAGTTGTTCGGGCTTCAAGACCAGTTGCTCCAATGGCAAGCTTTTAGCTGCAACCGACAATGGTGGAGCGACGCTTGTGTCCGTTGGCCTCGGCTAAGGAAGTTGCCGTCAACACTGCTCGGGACCTCGCAATTGGTGAGTTAATGAGTACGGGGGCACAGTTGCAAACACAATGCGGTAGTGGGTGTTTGTGGTGGATGTGGATCTGGACCGCGAAATCGCAGGTCTTGTTAACGGCCGTGGTTTGCTGGATTGGATTGGATTGGATTGGAGTGCAGTGCAGTGCGGGTGTGGTAGGGATATGGCGAATGCCATCGATTGGATGTGGGTCGAAACTCCTAACTTTACCGAGTTATGAAGAGCTTGTTTTCCAACTGCCCACCGTGGTGAAACTCTGGGTTTCTTGATTGCTGATACCGTTGACAGGTCAAAGTTTGGCTGGGCAGAGGCGGTTAATTGATTGACAGGGGCTTCGTAATATGGGTTACGGCCGAAGGCCGCTTCGCGATGCGACCATAGTAAAGCTAAGTGGTATTTTTACCCACGAATCCGGCAATACATAGCGTTCGGTTTCAATCATCTCCATCTCTGGATATTGAAGAAATGACGTCCAGTGGTGTTCATCCAATAAGGATATGGAAAATCCATGTTTTGCGAGAGCCAAGACGATCTCTCCAAGCGAATGGTTCCAGAGGAAGGTGCGGAAAGTTCCGAGGCTTTCAGAGTCCTCTACGTAACTGCCTATAGATTCGTCAGTCATCGCATGGCTAGTCTCAAAGTAGCTATCCTCGATAGTCCATTTGCTATCTTTTGGTGCGATTACTTGCGAAAGCGGATGCACTTCGTGGATAAAGATCGTCGAATTATCTTTTAGGAGGTGGCTTAACGCTGCTGCCCAAGTTTCAATTTTCGGTATCCAGTTGATTGCACCGAGACTTACATAAGCCATATCGTATTTCTTGGATGGTAGCGATATTGGAACTTCCTCAACCGAGCAGACAATAAAGTTGGATCGGTCTTGACACCCAGTTTTCGCAGAAAGTGCAACCGCCTTCGCAATAGCGCTCTCTGAAAAATCAATGCCGGTTACTGAGCTTGCCCCAAGCGACAGTAGCGAGAGGGTGTCCTTGCCAAAGTGGCATTGGAGGTGAACAACGTCTTTGCCGTCCAGTCGCCCTATGACGTCTTCCTCCCAAGGTCGCATCCGCATTCCTTCGGCTATCCAGCGATCTACTTCGTAGAATTTGGATTGATAGTGAATATCGACCACTCTCTCCCAATAATTGCGGTTCTCCATGCGTTGAGATTCAATCTCGTCAGGCACCGTTCCTCCACTCTCGTCGCAGTCACAGTTTCTTCAAGGCTATAGTCGCGCTTCGAACTCTCAGTCTGGGATGAATCTACTCGTACAGGTTCCTTTACTGCAGTCGAAAAACGGTTACGGTTAGGTAAGTTTCCTGGTCGAGTTGTTCATTGGGGCGACTCGGCATATTGGTCGATACTGCAAACGATCAGAATTAATAGCCCAGTTCCGATGGCTGATACGAGTGTCTCTGCGGTCATAACCAACTACGGTGCAATAGGCATATACGACGGCGATATGATTAGCCTCGGTGGCTAGTCTGCCACGGTCTCTGAGGAGGCATGACTTGGAGCGGCGAGAAAAAGGCCCGCCCGGATCAGCTCGTAGTTCTTGGCTCGAATCTGGACGTAATTCTTGTATACGAAGCTAAGAACTTCCTTGACGAGATTACTTGTAATGGTCATATCTAGATGGATATCAACGACCCGTTGCTCCCTGCGGGTTATTCAGGCGATTACCACATAGTTACCGTAGATACATTCTCCGCACAAGAAGCGTTCGCGGCCACGAAAACAGAGGTTGTTTGAATCGGGAACGTAGGCTCATAGGCGATCTAACTAATTGCGTCGTCCACTTGAGGCTGCCTCGGTATTTGGTGCGGCAAGAGCATGCGCCTCTTCAGCGACAATTCCTGCAGCATGGTTACAGATGTCGGGCGCCGCTGCGTTGATCCTTCTACCTGAAATGACGCAATCTGGAGGGTATGAATTTTGCCTTAGCTCAATGGAGGCGCGAACTTCCTATTTTCTCAGGCAATCGCCCCGCTGATCGCCAGTGGAAATACCCTCACCCACGCTGAATCCGGGGAAGGGCAGAACCACGGTTTCCTGCGCGCTTCTTTCCCGTTCGAAGATTGAGGCTAGGTGCTCTTTGCGGACACGATTTGTACGGGTTTCATGATGGGCTGCTCAAACGGCGAGCTTTTGGTTGTAACAGGCGATGGTGGGGCGAATCTGCAGATAGGTCTTGGATATGGAGGCGATCGTTAATGTAACCGAGGATCTTGGGATGGAGGAAATAGCTGTATGCATAGAACCTTCCCTCGTGAATGTAGTAATCCGCACGCTTGTTAAAATTCAAAAGCCACGTTACTCAGTTGATTGAAGCGTCGAACCCGGTTAGTTTTACTGGGTGGCTCGAATTCGCTAGGTGTCTTTGTCACCTAAGCATGGCACAAAATATGGGATTTGTCTTTCTCTGCGTTACGATAATCGACCTAGCAAATAAAAAAAAGTGGGTTTACGGTACGCACACTTTCCTTTACGGTTCTATCGCGTGGTGTCGGTAATTCCACCCCGTTTGTCACATGCGGCAGCTGAGCTAAAGTCCTATACAGATTCGATATTTCAACTTCGATTGGCCCCTAGTTACTGGCGAAGTATTAGTGGTATCGTTCGTTCCACTTAGATCTCTGATCTGGTTCCTGCAAAAATTTCAAGTTCCAATGCAAACACATCCAAATTTGCAAAGTCGGAGATGGCATCACTAGCTGCCACCTTTGCTTTTGCTAAGACTGATAATTGAATATTTTGCTATTACGTACGTACACCTGTACGTTTGTATGTACAATTAAACGCATGACCCCTCTAGATTTTGTCATATCGCTTGGGTTGATTTCAATCGTTGCGGGTATGCTCGGCTCGCTCGTGGGCCTCGGTGGTGGTGTAGTCATCGTTCCGGTGCTGACGCTACTCTTTCACGTAGACATCAGACTTGCAATCGGTGCAAGCTTGGTTTCTGTGATTGCCACGTCGAGTGGAGCCGCTGCGGCTTATGTGCGAGAAAAGATGACGAACCTGCGTGCAGGTATGTTTTTGGAGGTCGCAACCACGACGGGTGCGATTACAGGTGCATATCTGACGACCTTGCTTCCAACGCGTTTTCTGTTTCTTCTATTTGGAATTGTGCTCGCTTATTCAGCGGTTGCAACCTTCCAACGTCGTCGTTCGGCGGCGCCGTTAACTGTCTCAACAGATCGAATAGCTAACGCTCTTGAACTTCATGGTGAGTATTTCGACGAAGCAGAGCAACGAGAGATCTCATACAAAGTTACTGGAACAAAACTTGGTCTCTTCATGATGTACGTCGCTGGACTTGTTAGCGCGCTTCTTGGAATAGGTTCTGGAGCGCTCAAAGTTCCTGCGATGGACTTGGCGATGCATCTTCCAATGAAGGTATCAACAGCTACTAGTAATTTCATGATTGGAGTGACTGCTGCTGCGAGCGCTGGAATCTATTTTGCTAGAGGTCAAATCGATCCGATAATCTCAGCTCCTGTAGCCATAGGAATTCTAATAGGTGCAACAATCGGTTCAAAGGTTCTAGGAAAGCTCAAGAGCCACGTTATTCGTATAATTTTTGTCGTGGTGTTGGTGGTTATTTCTCTCGAAATGTTACAAAAGGGGGTGTTTTAGTTGCGACTTACACGACGTCCACCCGAAAGTCCAGAGGAAGCCGCCCTCATGGACGAAAAGATTCGAATGACCGAAGTCACTATTTCTCTTGTTCTTCGAATAGGAGTAGCAGCTAGTGTCTTGGTCTTTATAGTTGGCCTTATCGTTATGTTTTTCCACCATCCGGAGTACGCGACATTCTCGGGAAACTTGAGTTTTCATTCGCTAACCTCGTCAACGACCAGCTTTCCGCATTCTTTTAGCGGTCTATGGAACTCGCTTTCAAAAGGGCAAGGAAGGGGAATAATAGTCCTTGGCACGATGATTTTGATTATTACGCCGGTTATTCGGGTAGCAGTAGCCATCGTTTCGTTCTCGATCGAGAAAGACCCAGCGATGACAATCGTTACCATTTATGTGTTTTTCGTCCTTATCCTCTCATTTTTTCTGGCGGGAGCCTGATCATGGCTATGTTAGATCGTTCGAGCCCCCTTCCTCTCTGGGCTCAGATCTGCGAGGACTTGCGAAGCCGGATTGGCGAAAGGGAGTTCGAAGACCGCTTCCCTGCAGAAGAAGTCCTCGCGCGCATGTATGGCGTGAGTCGTCAGACCGTACGGCAATCAATTCGCAATCTTGAGTTAGAAGGTTTGATTGTTAGAGAGAGGGGACGAGGGACAAAGTTAGTCCCCAATTCTATAGTTGAACAGTCCCTCCACTCGTTTTATAGTATGGCCACAACTGTAAGCGCGCAAGGCTTTACAGAACATAGCGAAGTGGTCGAATGCAAGCGCGAGACCCCTTCTCCTGAAGTTCGAAGTTATCTCGATAATCGAAATGATGACGTAATTTACATCGAGAGAATTCGGTTCGCGGGTGCTGATCCGATTGGGTGGGACCGATCGTGGCTTCCGTGGGATAAAGCAGCGAACTTGATTGACGTTGACCTCTCAACGGGAGGACTCTACGATGCCCTTACTCGCTACTGCGGGCTAACTATAACTGGTGGATGGGAGAAGATCCAGCCAATTATTCCGACGAGCCTCGAAAGATCACGACTGGGGATTTCGAAAGATGTAGGCGTTTTTTTAACCAATCGGATTGCAAAGTCTGGAAGCGAAATTATCGAATGGCGCCGTAGCTTAGTTCGAGGAGATCGCTTCGCGTTAGTAGCGAACTGGCCCGGTTCATCCCCCTCGAACTAGGGCTTTTAGATCTTTTAGGGGATCACGTCTCTTCCATGCGGTTCGATTGAAGCTGCTTTAGTCCCGCTAGCACGCCGCAGAAATCTTAGAGCCATCATCTGCGTAAGGCCATCGTCGTGTGCTCGTTCAATGCCTTGGGATTACATATCCAACAGATTCGCAGTTGGTTTCCTCGATGATAACTTTCGAGAAGTTTGATCGCGTTGCTATGTCTATTGATTTGGTATTGCGGGATGGCCGAGATGGATCGAAGTCGTGGGTTTGCTCTAGGAAAATCATTTGTTGCGGGGTGCCAATAAATTTTAAAGACTATCTATTCTGCTTTTAAAGTAATTTGTTGATTGCGCTTATAGCGCGAAGTTGAAATTTTTATAGTTATAGTCGGGATCTAGTAATTCTTCTTTGCAGAGTTAAATTTCAAGCAATATAAAGAATTGTCTCGTAAAAATAACCTATAAAATGAAATCGCCCACTATGTTGTAAAACATCCATTCAGAGCGGTTTAGGGACGTGGCCCGATGACACCGCCGCAACCGGCAGAGCACGGTGCGAACGCCACGCGATGGAGGAAAAATATGTTTGTGTTCCGTAGCGGTTCTACCCAGTGCCGAAGCTATAAGCCTGGCCACGACACTAACCCAATTGCAGCTGGCATCATGGGCAAAGCGTGGAATGATGGAAAAGCAATACCCGTAGAGATTCGAAATCGCCTTCCATGGGCGGGAGGAGAGTGGCTTACTTTGGCTCCTCTTGGAACTGATAGCGTAGTCTTTCCGGAGGTTTGGCACCATAAGGTGCTTCATCAACTCACGGACGACGTGGTCTTCTTCTACGTAGATAGTCCGAGTTTTATTATGATCCCAGCCAAGGAAGCTTGGCAGTTGGTCTACCTTTGCAAGGACGGTCCTGAGGAATGTTCGCCGAGCGACGATGAAGCGTAAGCTCGACGTGGATCTCGCTGAATAATCGTTTGTAAGTCATTGCGGTGTTACGACGAATTTCGCGTAATGGCCACTATCGATACGACAAACACGGATGATTGAATTCTACAGTTTATTAGTTATTCGTGTTTTGTCTAATTTGGTGGATTTATTAACTAGCTCGTATTCGAATAATTATTTTGTGCTAATGCTCTCAAGATGGAGAGACTTAATTTATTTTGTATGTTTCTTGGGGTACCGTTATTTTTCCTACAAAGGACTTCAAAATATCTCGGTATTTCTAGGTTATGGTTACGTAGATTTGGATCCCATGAGGCACCAAAGCAAGCGACCGTCCCAGTGTACGCCTGACTTTCCGGGGTGAAATATTTCCATAATGAACGTGACTGGTTCCGAATCCCTAGATTTGGAGTTGCGAGACTTTCGAATAAGCGACCGGACCGCTGCCCCGACAGTTCTAGATGAGCAGATTTTTGATCGAGGGATTGCGAATCTCAGGTGTTGAGTTAGATGGCGGATTCGAGTGCACTCTGTGGACGATTCAACGTACGTGCCTCGATTTCCGAACCTTCAAAAAAGACGTTTGGTCCGGGGTTATCTCTATTTCATCGGAATCCCCAAGTCACATTTGTGAAGTCTTTTGTTCGCCGTGTCGTTGTGCTTTACCGAATGTAGCATCTTTAGCACACGATTAATGAACCCGCAATGTTTTAGTTCTTTTTACTAGGGTTGCTGTTAGCGTTGATATAGATGCAAACTGCTCGGAAAGTTAAGACGGCTCGACTTTCGACCTTCATTTATTTTTATCTAAATGGATTTATTGTTGGCGTTTGGGTAATTCAGATTCCCACGGCCGTTTTACGAACCCACATCACTCAAGCCACTCTGGGGTGGCTCTTACTTTCGCTTGGTATCGGTGCCCTAGGTGGAATGACTGTCCTTGGTCGCTATGCAGATAGGTTGAGCGCGAGAGCAACGGTTCCAGCGAGTGCATTTTTATGTGCTCTTGCACTGTTCTTCCCCTTGCGCACGACGAATTGGTGGGAGTTGGGGTTAGCACTTGTCGGGCTTGGTATATCCGCGGGAGCTTTGGACATCTCTATGAATACTCATGCAATTCATGTCGAGCGTGAGTATCACAAGCCGATTATGTCGATGTTTCATGCCGTATTTTCCGTTGGTGGGTTTTCCGCGTCGGTCTATTCGGCGCAACTTGCTGGCTTGGGGCTTTCATCGGATGTCATAGTGAATATCGCAGTCGGAATTTCCCTTATTGGAAGTATCGCTGCCGCATTTGGAGTTCTCCCTAAGTTTGAAGAAGATAACCACTCAGAGTCGAGTCGTGTGAAGAATTCATGGAGGAACGTTCCGCGGCATATCTGGGTGTTTGCCGTGGTGGCGGTGGCAGTCATGGTGAGCGAAGGAATTGCAAACGACTGGAGCTCTATCTATATGCAAAGCGTGCGCCATGCATCACCTACTTTGATTCCATATGGTTATGGTGCCTTTGCAGCAATGATGACCGTTGGACGGGGAGCGGCGGATCGAATTTCGCATCGATTTTCGTCGTTCGTCGTGGTTAGGTACGGTGCCTCAATCGCTTTTGTAGGAATTGTTATCGTGATCTTTGCTCCGAACTCCCTAATTGCGATTATTGGATGGGCAGCCTTTGGGGCCGGATTGTCGGGTAGCGTTCCTCAGGTGTACTCCGCGGTTGGTCACTTTGACCGAAGAAATGCCGCCGTAAATGTATCCCGTGTCGCTGGAGTTGGTTACTTCGGAATGCTTGCAGGTCCGATGGTGATAGGGCAGCTTACCAAAGTCGTGTCGCTCCAGTACGCCTTCGTGGTACCGGCGATTCTTTGTTTGTTAGCCGTTTACTTTGCAAGAGTCTTACGGGACGAAGGTCCCGGTGACATGGCAGAAGTTCGCCCATCTATAGCGTAGTAGGATCTCGAGTTCCATCTATGAGAGGCTTGAGGACGAGCCTCGGTCAGTGGCTTTTGGACCTTGCGGACGCAAGGCTCGCCTTAGCGATTACTAATCCTGACAAAGATCGGTTCTTTTCTACAAGCATTACTATGTGCTCGATGAGGGGATGGAGTAGTTTCCAACCCAGAACCATTATTGACGCACCAATTACAAGACCCGCCGCAACGTCTCCTGGATAGTGAGCTCCAACGTAGACACGCGAAAATGCGATCAATAGAGCTAGTGCGAGCGAGATTAGGGCGATGGTTCTGTTTTTGCGGATCCCAAATGCAGAAACGATAAATAGTCCGGCAGTAACCGCACCTGCGGTAGTTGCATGGTCAGATGGAAATGAAAAGTCGTTTGCTCTTGCTACGAGGAGATTGACGTGACTGATTGAGTAGTACGGTCGGAGGCGCCCTACGCCATGGGCAATCAGTTGATTCAAGGCAACGGCAAGTAGTGTGCCAAGTGCGGTCCAAATGGCTGCTGCTACTGATTGGGTAGGCTTGGTTGAGCGCCTCGCGAACCACCAACTCAGAAGCGTCAACGGTCCAAAGAGGAATACTGCGTAGACCGCGAGGAACCGAAAGACCGGATTCGCCCAAGAAATTGTTATGGCCAAGGAATTTATGGCTTTGAATATTGAAGTATCCAAGTCGTCTCCAAAACTGCGCTTCGGACTACTGAGCCTAACTTCAGTGATGGCTTTTGTTTACCATTTGTTTACTTTATGGGTTTGACCTCAGCAAAGTTATGAATTTAAAATGAAAAGTCGAAGTGAGGCTCTTCACCCGTCCGGCCGTCGATCATTTCGTGAAGCAGGTCGCGGTGGCCATTGTGTCTCGCATACCCTTAAATCAAGTCCAGAAGAATTCTTCGTACCGAAAGGGTGCGTCCATTCTGGTAGCTCCACTTAGCCAAAGCAGAGATCCCGCCGTTTTGGCACTTGAACTTGAGGATATCTCGACTCTCGACCACGGAATCTGTCTAAATTCTGACCAATTCAGCCGCGCTGTCACGCAAGGCGCTTCCCCACTCTCACATGGGGTTGACTTCAAAGTCAACCATAGACCACGGTTCTATTGGTGGGAGGCCGGCTACTCTACCGCGAAAGCATTCATGTTCAACGAGTGCGAGGTGCTTGATCAAACCGCCAGCAGTTATGGAAGAGGTTGCAATGCCCTTTGCAAGCTGGTCCTCGTTGAGATCGAGGGACTTCCATGCGAAGATGCGTCGCTGCCTCTCGAGGCTGCCGATGAGGCTGTCCTCTTCATTTCCTGCCATGGGGGGTCTGGGAAAGAAAAATCGTGAATCGGCGAAAACTATCACAATTTGCTAGTAAATGAAATGATGAGTAGGTGTAGCGGTGTGAGAAGTTGGTTCCGCACCCCCAAGCGGCACGGATGGTCACCGCGAAAAGGGTATTCGATTCTACGAAACACCATTCGTATGATCTCAAATTGTTGCGAAGTGTTTGCACATTGGTAGAAGGAAGTTATCTTTCGGAGCCATACTTTTGCTTGATCAGATCGTCGTCGGCCTTGAGGACTAAATAAAAATTTGGTCTAAATGCGGATATTTGGTCGAGATCGTTTTTGGCTAGGAAGATGTATCTTCTAAGGCGCTTTGTCGATATATCTTCTTTGAAGTGGGAACCTTAACTTCAAATTCAGGAAAATCAAAGGCCCTCGCCTTTATTGAGGTCTGGGGTTTCTGCAATTTGAGCCTACAAGTGCAAAAGGGTTCGTTAGTCGCTTCATGCGGTTACTTCACTTTTGTGGCAATATGGAATATCAAACGAATCCACTTCGTTAAAGCGACTATTGCAAACAGTTCGCATATCTAGCTACAATTAGGTAGAGATGATGGCAGTCAACGAGGCTGTACATGAAAGGCTTTTAGATGGCAGGGTCGCTCAAGCAAGACCTATCCGTAAAAGATTTAGTGGCACTTTCGGTGTCGAGTGTTGGCCCGCTATTCTCAATTGCTGCTACCGGCGGGGTTATGGCAGCGAATTCGGGGATCTATACAATTTTCGCTATCGTTCTGATAGCGATTCCTTTTGTTATAGCCTCCTTCGTCTTCAGATTGCTAAATCGTCACTTTCCACATGCAGGTGCTTCTTACCACTGGTCTGCTCGCGTAATTGGAATAAAAGCGAGTCGTTTTCAGGCTTGGATATTGATTCTCGCCTACTTTGCATCAATTCCACCAATTATCATCCCAGCAGCGAACTACACCTTGGCGCTGCTCTTCCCAAGCCTTCATCCAAATTCTCTAGAAGAGGTTGGAGCGAGTCTGTTTTGGGTGCTCTTTGCGCTCTTCCCACTGTTGAAGGGAGCGCGCCCAACTGCACGACTAACACAGGTGTTCTTGGTAATTGAACTTGTGGCTGTAGCCGTGATCGTTGGATTAGCGATTTCGCGCTGGAGCGCGATACACGTGCCCATTCACTTTGGACCGTTGCCAATAGGTGGCATGATCGTAACCGCAGTGGTTGCCGCAACGATCCTCGATGGTTGGGAGATAGACAGCTATGCCTCTGAGGAGGCAGCACGTCCGAAGAGTGACCCCGGAGTTGGGGGCATTATCGGAGCATTCATCGCTCTTGGTTTTTATGCCCTCATCTATCCTTTGATGTTCGGCGAAACGCCACTTCGACTTCTCTCTGGAGCTGCGAATCCAATGGCCGTGTGGGGGGCCAGGCTCGTCCCTGGGAAGCCGTGGCTAGTTCTAATCCCCGTACTTGCTTCAACTGCGGGTGGGCTTTGGTTGACTTCCTTTATCCTTATCCGAGCCCTTTATGCGATGGGACGAGAGAAGTTACTCCCAACTTCGTTGGCAAAGGTGAATCACAGGGGCGCCCCAAGTGTAGCTACCTTCGTTACGCTCGGTGCTGCGACACTGGTTGTGATGCTTCAGGTATTCTTTCACTCCCTCTCATCTTTCTTTGCCCTGGTGTTATCGAGTGCCGGTTTCTTTCTCGTTGTTGAATTTTTCCTCGATTCGGTCACTGCCACAGTGTTCCTGCGGCGAGCGCACCGTACGACCTTGGATGAAGGTAAACCTCATGCGCACCGCGTTCTCTACCTCTTCTCGGCGATCGCATCCCTGCTATTTGGAGCGTTTATGGTAAGTTTCGTCTTCGTTGCGCCCAAGGCAATCTCCTCTAGCATCGATTACCTGATTGCGGCCTTGTTGGTAGGCGGTTTTGCCTTCGCCCGCTACTCAAAACGGCATGACACTATATTTCACTTCCACGGTAAAGATCGTACGGATGACGATACTCTTATAGAGACCATTTGACCTAAAGCAAACTCGGCAGTGCGCCTCAAGATTGCAGACGGGTCTAATTCGCACTATCGGTGAAGTTGGCCCATAGGCGAATCCCAGCCGAGCAACGTTGAGCTGACCCTTCGTTGATGGCTTTGCATTTTGCTACCCAAAGTGCGGAGACGTTGAAGGAGCGCACATATCTCTTGCTCCCTGTTACGAGCCTTTGACGGGCTACGTTTAGTAATTTTGTGGAATTGAATCTTTGGTCGAATACTTAGATCACTGCTCTCATCCTTAGGGATGAGACGGCAATCATCCTTGGGGCCGATAAAAAGCACAGAACGTCGCCGTATCTTGTTAGTCATGGCAAGTGATTACGCAGTAAAAACGGTAGGACTCACTAAAAAGTACGGCGATAAAGTAGCCGTTGATGGTGTAGATCTTTTGATTCCACGTGGAGTCGCATTTGGTTACCTTGGACCCAACGGTGCGGGTAAGACCACCCTTATTCGAATGCTCCTTGGTCTTACTCGAGCCACTGAGGGCGAGATGTACCTCCTTGGTGAAAAGGTTCCCGACAATTCCGGGAAGGCTCTCTCTAGGGTTGGCGCGATCGTTGAAGAGCCGAGGTTCCACGGCTATATGACGGCCTTTGATAATCTCAAGATTGCAGCAGCGGTTCGTGGTCCCGAGGCGGAAGAAAGAATTGCGTCGTCGCTTGAGCGGGTCGGACTTACCGATCGGGCAAATAGCAAAGTCTCCTCGTACTCTTTGGGGATGCGCCAGAGGCTCGGAATTGCGCGTTGCCTACTTAATGATCCTGAGTTGTTGATCCTAGATGAACCTATGAACGGCCTCGACCCGGCCGGAATCATGGAGTTTCGCTACCTAATTCGTTCTTTTGTGGAGGAGGGGCGAACTGTGGTTATCTCCTCGCACTTGCTCGATGAAATCGAAAAGACCTGTGATGCCATATCGATAGTCGATCGGGGCCGCGTAGTAAAGCAAGGACTTCTAGAGGAGCTTTCCGGAGGATTTTCAGGAAGTGTCGAGGTCGAGGTTGACGATGAGGCATTAGCCATCGAGGTGCTTTCGCGAATGGCTGAAGTTGGCTCAGTCGAAGTGATCGCTCCAAAGGCGTTGAAGTTTGAATTGATCGCCGGAGCAAAGGCGAGTCAAGCTAATTCCGAGTTGATCAAGGCCGGAGTTCTTGTAGAGCGGTTGTCACCTCTCAAGAAGTCTCTTGAAGAAGAGTTTTTGTCTATTACAAGCAACCTAGGTATTAGGTAAGGAAGGGCGAATCCAATGTTTTGGTATACCAAAAAGATGGTCGGAGCAGAGGTCCTGAAGCTTCGTAAAAATAGGTCCCAAGTAATTACGGCTTCACTTCTTACAATTGGTGTGGTTGTCATCTATTTTGCAGTGCTTGAGATTTTGCACCTAACGAATGCAGCGAGCCACGGACCGGCAGGAGGAACTTCTAACTTTACAAATGCGATTTCGCTCCTTCTTTTCATTGGTTCGGCTGCTTCGATTATCATCGGAGCCCGAGCGGGTTCAATTGACCAGAGTTCGGGAGTCTTTCGTGACCTGGTATCTTCGGGAAGGAGCAGGATTTCGATCTACGCGGCACGCGTAGCGGGTGCAATTCTTTTTTACCTTCCATTTGTTGTCGTAGCTCTTCTTGTTGCCATGTTCGCAACATCTGTCCTTCACGGAACACTGCCTACGCCAACGGCTTCAGGGTATTGGAATAACTTTGCTGTTACCATTGGAGTTACAATCTTCAACTTGATAATGGCATTAGGTATCGCAAGTTTGACCCTCAGTCGGTCGATTACAGTTGGCATCTTGCTGGTTTGGGTCTTATTCGCACAAAGGTTGATCGTTTCAATAACCTATCTAGGTGGCTTTAGAAAGGCGTTCCCCCTCGTTGCAGAGCACTCACTCAATCTTTCGGGTAGGGGGCCTCTTGGAGCTCCGATAACTGAAGGTACCTTGGCGGCTGTCGCGGTGCTTGTAATATGGTCTGTCGTTACGCTTGGTGTCGGTGCCATGCGTACAATAAAGATGGATGCTTAGTTCGATATTAGTTAGCAAAAATAGAGTTCAACGATGAAGGATCAATCGAACAGCGGAAGTGATAGTTCGAGAGGGATCGTTCTAAATGGAATATCTCAGCGAGGAGAGAGAAGGCTAGCACTTGGCCTTGTCCTCCTCGCAATTGTCTTATCAATAATTGTTTCGATAAGATTCGAAACGCTCTTCTCCAGCGATTCCCTTGCGCTTCGGATGGCTGGTTCGGTCTTCATGGTCTTAGGGACAGTAGCTCTCCTTCTCCGTCGAAGGTGGAGCTACTTTGTACTTGGGATCAACGTCTTTGCTATATCGCTCGAGCGTGTGGCATTTCACGGTAATTTCTTCGTGGTGCCCTTTCTTTTTGCCTTTGTTGCATTTGCAATTAGGGCACCTCAACGCCATATCTTTTTAGCAGCCGCCGCGTCATTCTTAGTATTTACAGCAGCGGCATTTCTGGTCCCGGATTTCCGTCTATCTCCACTTGGCTTAGGTGCCCTGCTAAGCGAGATTCCTTTAGTAGTTCCGATTGCTGCATTCTCACTTTGGATTGGAACGAATACTAAATATTTAGCTGAGCTAAAGGCACGATCCGAGATCTCTGAGCGAGAGCGAGAGTTGCTTGCGCAGCGCGCAGTCGCTGAAGAACGCGTTCGTATTGCCCGAGATCTCCACGATATAGTGGCCCACCACGTCTCATTAATGGTTGTACAAATTGGCGGGGTAGCGGCGTCGATCCGGTCGAAAGAGGTAGACGCCGCGATGCAGCTCGATCAGGTGGGTGTCTTGGGCAGAGAGGCCATGGGAGAGATGCGACGGATGCTGAGCCTTTTGAGGCAAGAGTCAGAGGTGCTTGTTCCTATCGCCCCATCTCCGACGGTCTCCGATATTGCAGCTCTAGTTAGCCGTACCAACGAAGCCGGGGCCGAGATTGGATTCAGCATTATAGGTCAGCGCATAGACCTGGCCGAGGCGCTTGAGACAACGATATTTAGGATCTGCCAAGAGTCGGTTACGAATATCATCAAACATAGCTCGTCCGCTAGGGGAATTTTGAGGATCGAATACCATTCTGGAGGGGTCAATATATCCTCTTCAAACGACTTCGACCCTGACACGCAAATTACAACGAACGGCAGGGGACTGCAAGGGGTCCGCGAACGCGCATCGCTATTTGGAGGATGGGTAGAAGCTAGTAATGACCACCATCAGTTCATTTTGACGGTCGAAATTCCATATGCTGCGGAGGTGAAAAAGTGATACGAGTTGTCATATGCGACGATCAACCTCTTATTCGCTCTGGCTTTCGAATGATACTTGACGCAGATGGAGAGATCGAAGTCGTTGGCGAGGCTAGCGATGGGTATAGTGCAGTTGAAGTGGTGAAGAACCAAAAGCCAGACGTTGTGTTGATGGATGTTCGCATGCCGCACCGCGACGGCATATCAGCAACACGCGAGATCACGAACTCTAAGGTGATCATACTCACCACCTTCTCGCTTGATGAATACGTCGTTGACGCACTTCGTGCCGGAGCAAGCGGCTTCTTGCTCAAAGATACAACACCCGACGAACTCATAAGGGCTATCAAGTTGGTTCACGCCGGTGATGCTGTCCTTTCGCCCGAAGTAACTCGAACCGTCGTCGAGATGGCCTCAGGACGCCTGTCAAAGCAATCAGCAGAGCGAAGCAGCGAAGTTGATTTGAGCGCGCGAGAGATCGAAGTCTTGAAACTTATCGCGGCAGGCAGGTCTAACGCCGAGATCGCTGGGGAACTTTACCTCTCAGAGGCGACCGTAAAGAGTCACGTGTCCCATTTGCTAGCGAAGTTGGGAGTGAGGGATAGGGTGCAGGCCGTGATTTATGCATACGATAACGGCTTGGCAGGATCGTAGTGCACTGTATTCGGCAAGGAGTGGTTGCGCTACTCGCTTGATGCCGCTAGAAGCGAGTTTGCGGTAGCTTCACCCCACCTGATCGCTTCGATGTAGATCTGTTGAAGCTCTGCTGCCATTATCGCTTTGAGGGTGCGGTTATCTGCACTGACGTCGGAGGGTCCAATTCCCAGCTGTAAAAACTCTGCCTCAGCGAGGACGTGACCTAAGGTGCCTTCAAGGCGCAAGATCGCGTCTTTGATCTCTTGATCAATTGGGAGATCTTTAATCACATCTTCGATCGCAATATTTAGTAGCAGGTCAAGGCTCGAGAGAAGGCCAGTCGTGTATGCGGCATCTTTCAACTCGGGGTCAATCTTTGCGGCAATGAGCTCACATAGCCGCGCTCTGATAAGGGTTGTTTTGATCTTTAATTCAGGGGTCGAAGAGGGCTCGACTATGAGCATCAAGGTGACCCAAGCCTGAAGTCTGCGCCAACCAAGTAGCACTAGAGCTTCATTGAGGGAACGTACCGTTCTTTTCATTCCGTAGAAGGTGCCTTCACTAGCACTTTGAAGAACCCTATATCCTAAGCCTGGGTCCCGCTGGACGATCTCTACGAGCATGTCGATCGTAGCAGTCGGGTTACTGAGCGCCGAGGCGAGGTGTACATTCGTAAGGTGAGCTGGCGAAAGGGTACGCCCTTCGATGATTTGAGGTCGCGATAGAACGTATCCTTGGAAAAGATCGAAGCCTGCTTCTCCGCAGAAGTCGAGCTGCTCCCACGTCTCAACTTTTAGAGCTACCGTATTGACGTGGTACGGTCGCAGGGCTTCTATTCTTCTCGTGATCTCTTTTTCGTCGTACTTCGATACATCAATTTTAACGAAGTCTACGAAGCGCAAGATGTCGTCATCGCGGTCTGTCGGACCGTCTTCAAGGGATATGGCAAAGCCCATCTGTGACAGTTTTTTGATGTTATCGATTGTCGTCGGATTAAATTTTAATGTGGAGGGTATCTCAAGGACTGTTTTTTCCGGTGGGAATACTACAGGAACGTCGCCAGAAATTATCTTTTGATCGATATTGAGAAAGAGAAGATTGTCTCCCGATAACTGGCTAATTCCAAGGACGAAGGCGTCGACCATTAGCTGTGCTGTCATGAGGTCGCCTTGTTCGTTTTCGTTGATGTAACGACGATCAAGAATTCCTCGAAAGAATAGTTCATAACCTACAACTTGAAGTAGGCGGTCGAAGATCGGCTGGCGAGCGAGGAGAGGCGAGTGCTGATTCATTATCGAATCCTCTTGCCGGGTTTTTGCCATCGTCCGAGCTCCATCAGTTTCCCTGCCAATACGTCGCACAAAAGTGTGCCACTTATGACTATCGGCAGAGTTGCTTAAAAAGCTTTAAGAAGAAATTGATAATCGTATTAGTTAGGACCTTCGCCTTCGAATTGCGAAAAGAGATACCGCTCCTAAGGCAACGATAACTATCAGGATTCCAAAGAGGGTGGTGGCAATTCTAACGATACTGATAACTCCAATAATCGCGAATGCTCCAAGAACTACGTATCCAAGAAGCGTTAGTTTCTTCATCACTGTTCCTCACTTGCTGTTACATTCACTATTCTACGGGTTTAGTTGTGAAAGAGCCTAAATTCTCTTGAGAAGGCGCACTTTGGTTACCTGATAGTAGCTCAGAGATCACGCGCCTCAGTGAACTTCCGAAAAATCCACCAACGACCGATATCGCTAGTGATGCAACGAACGTGACGGCAAATGATGTTGCACTTGGTCCAATTGCTGCAAGTGCCGAAGTCAGTTGTGCATTCGCCATTACATTTCCACCAGTTACTAGATCTATCAAAAGAGTTACAAGGGTCGCAACGATTGAAGCCAAGATGATCTTTGCCATGGGAGCACTTTTGATAAAGAGCGCAGCTATCGTTCCAACAAAGGTGACAATGTACCAAGGGGCAAAGATGTTGGCGGCACAAATGGCGATAACTACGACGGTAACTTCGATAGCGGCATAGCTTTTGGTTCGGGTATCTGCCTTTGCGGCCACTTCATTTTCCATAACAATTCCTTGCTTGTTTACAGTGCTGGTGGGCGGTTGCCTATTTGCTGAGTGTCCAAATGGCGTTAGGACTCTGTGTAGAGGTCATATCAAGATACTGGTTCGACCTCCATAGGTTCGCCTCACTTGTGTAGTTGTTTGAAAGTTCGTTCCCGTTTTGACCGCCAGGAATGATGCCAACGTAGCTTTTCCCCGGCTGAGCAACCATCCTCCAAGATGGACCACCCTTAGAGAGGAGAGCTCCTTCGGCTGCGTTTACCGTCCAAGGATCGCCACCGGCACTAAACGGGCCATATGAGAGGGAGTCGATATTTGCGATCGATACAAATTTGTCTTTATGAATCGATCCCCATGTTCTGTCATAAAAGCTATGACCAAGGTCGTGTTGCATTGACGTTATCGCGCTTTGGAAGGCGGCAAACATTGCACTATCTAACTGCGATGGCGTCGAAATCTGAAGGCCAAGGCTTGGACCAATTTTTGGATCCAATGTGAGTGCCTCAGCATCGTCCAAGAGAGACGTGTTGTTGATTGACACTTTGAGATTTGAATCGGTGGATGTTGGCACGTTGTGTGAGGTCCAAATTGGATTGAAGACTTGGGGTAGAAAATTGTTGATGAAGTACCACCATATTGGTGCCGCCTTTGAATCTGAGGTCATCTTGTAGTTCCAAGAGCTCAAGAGGTTTAACGCTTTCTGGAGCGGAATTGTAAGTGTGAAGGCACCGCTGGGAATCGAAGAGTGAATTGCACTGATCAGTCGAGGAACCATCTCGGACGCTAGAAGGTCTGAATATGAGGTTTGTAGCCCTTCGATTTGGGTTGGTGTGATCTTGTTATGTGAGTTGAGGAAGTTGAATATTGTTCGAGATCGGTATCCGGGGTCGAAGGCGTTGTTAGAGTCGCCAATGAAGTAGGGATAGTTCGTTGAAACCGGGCGTTGATTCGCAGAAAATATAAAACCACTCTTGGGGTCATAGGATTGTGGAACTTCGGAGTAGGGGATAGTACCAATGATGTCGCTTGCACCTGTTCCATCAAGGATTTGCCGAGGGTCACCGGAGCGTACTTGAGCATATATTCCTGGAGCGATGATGCCAATGTTCCCCTTGTTATCCGCGTATGCAAAGTTTTGCGTCGGCGCGAGCCAATTGGAGAGAGCGGCTTTAAATTGTGAGAAGTTCGAGGCTTTATATACCCCATAGAGGCTCCGAATATCGTCGGACGGAATAGCGCCGAACCAGAAGGCGCTCGCTGTAACTCCCGAGTTTGTCATTACAGGGCCGTGCACAGTAACTCGGACCTGGTAGTCAACTGTAGAGCCTCCCTTTTGGGCGATTTGGTAAGAATACGTTGTGTAGTTGCGCCACTTCCCATTCCAGAAGTATTGATTTGGGTGTGCCGGAGAGGTCTTTTCGCGGTAGTAAAAGACGGACTGATTTTGGGTGTCGGTGAGCGACCACGAAATGTCTCTGTTGTGGCCGATCAAGATCCCAGGTAGGCCCGGCACTGAAACACCCGAAAGTGAAATCGATGGTGAGTTAGCCGTTAGTTGATACCAGATAGATGGAAGTTGAAATGCCAAGTGGGGATCTCCTGCCAAGATCGCGCCGCCCGTTGATGACTTTTTCCCTGATATTGCAAAGTTATTGGATTCGCTACCCATTCGCCGAAGTATCGGATCGATACTCTGATACCAGTTGGTAATTTGCGCCAGCCCACCCTCTAGCTGGGTCGTATTGAGTGCAGGAGGGCTCACGATCCTATCCGTGCTTCTGACCGATGCCATCAGTGCCTTGGCCTTTGTGCTGACAGGTGTAAGTGATGAACCCGGTATAGTTCGAGTGATCTTGCTGAGTGGCAAAGCTTTGAATGGCCCTTTATCATATGGCGTCTGCGGGTTCGGAGCAAAGGTGGGGAAGATCTTATTCGTAAGATTTGCGCCGAGTGAATTTGCGGCTAGTGTTCGATCGATCGGAGCAGTTGTAAAGTCCAGAAGCTCCGTTAGGTCACCTTGAATCACGAGGGAGTCGACCATCGTCCAGGGGGCGGGCTTGTAATTTAGTAGTCTGAATTCAGCAGGTAGTCTATTTGAACTTTCGAGTTTGTTAATCTCGTAGTTGATCCCTTCGGTGTAAGCGTTCATGAGATTAAAGGTTGTGGGATCGTGCTTGATATTTGCTGCTTCTGCTTCGGCAGTCCTCTTTAGCCCAAGGGTGAGTTGGAATTCGTCGGTCGAAAGCTCCGAAGGGCCGATAACTGCCGCTAGGGTTCCTTCCCCTGCTCGTCGAAGAAGATCCATTTCAAATAAGCGAAACCTAGCCTGAAGGATTCCAATCGTTTCGAAGAGATCATGCTCATTTGTAGCGTTTATAGTTGGCCGCTCATACTTGTCATATGATACGGTGACCACCTGCGAAAGTGAAGGTATGCGAATGGTCTGCGACTTCAAGGACGCCCCGAGATTCCCAGCGGCCCAAACGCCACTATAGGGATTAAATGTTGCTCCAATTGGAGGGATGGTTCCAAACGGATGCGAAAGGGCCAGCAGCGTTCCGAAGAGCAGAACTACAGATGCTACTAATCGTAGCGTTGTGCGCGTTGATAGATGATAGTTCACTTCGAAAACTCCACGTTGGGTAGGTGCTTATGTAAAGGTAGCACCATTAGCGAGAGTGTTGTGTGTGCCTAGTAAGTTCCTTGGCTATACCAGAGCAAATGAGTGTGCAAATTTGATTGGGAGGTATTTGCTATTGTGAACTAGGATCACCTTTGCTTTTGTTAGATCGAAGAAGACGAGGCGGAAGTTTCCGATGATTCTGTCTACGTCTTTAGTAATTGTGATCTTTCCACTCTTTGGATTCGGAAATTCGAATGCTACCAAGCAAATCCGATCACCGTTTTTGAAATTATAAGCATGCTCTAGCCGTGCAGTGTTCTTAGAGGAGAGAAGCCTTACGCCGATCATTCTTCCGCCAGTACCAGCAGCTTGAAATGCTGGTGGAAGTGCCGAAAAGCATGGAGAAGATGACGTGCCGAGGCCAGCTGATGCTCCTCCACAGCTACTCAAAAGGTTGGCGATGATCAATCCGGCAACGAGAGTGGTAGTTGCAAAAATTCGGTTTTGCTTTTTAGTGTTAGCTTTCATTCTGAAGTGCGCTCCCTTCGTACTGCGGCGTCGGTGTGCGCTTCAACTTAAAGCTACCAGTCGTCACGAAGTATGAAATGAATCCAAGCGGCATAGTCATCCAATAGCTGATGAGCCGATATATCAGTACAGCTGCAACTGCGCTACTTTGGGCGCCCCCGTAGGCTACTAGGGCAATTGAGAGAGAGCCCTCGACTACACCAAGGCCGCCAGGGGTAACAGGTAGATTTGCGGCCAATTGCCCCGCACCGTAAGCGAGGAGTAGCCCACTCCAAGGGATTGGTTTTCCAATTGCTTCATACGCCAGTACTAGGACTAACGCATCAAATATCCAATTGAACGTGGCGATTACGGTTGCTAACAAAAGGTCTTTTAACTTTGGGTGATGGTCATTGAATGCTTCGCATATTTCGATGATCGCGGGCTCCCCGCCCTTTGGGTGTCGAAAGAGTCGAAACGATAATCGCAGAGTTGGCCTTGCAATTGCGATTAGAAACCTGGGCTTGGCTAATAGGTACGAGACAAGAAGAAGAGCCAAGACGATACCTGGAACAACGAGGATTAAGTCAAGGCCTTGAGACGTCTTGAACGAAAGCGCCACCCCTGCCGCGGCAAGAATTGCCAAACTCGCTCCACTCAGGACGTTGATGGTAATTATTGCCCATGAGGCAAAGAGGGGGGTGGCGTCGTACTTGCGATACTGCCGAAAGGCGTAGATCGATGCGAAGGCAGTGCCACCTGGGATCGAGTTGTTGATCGTAGTATTTGCAGTCGCGGTTTCGATCGATGTCAAAAGTGGAATAGTTGAACCACCGCGCAAGATCAAATAGTTGAAAATCCCAAAAGAGATTACCGAACCCAGCTCCGAAAGCGCTGCGAGAGCGATCAGAGAAATATTCGCACCTTCTATTTGTGCCAGTGCGCTCTTCAATTCGGCGTATTGGGTCGAGACGACGTATGCGCTAGCGACTATCAAAACCAACGAGAACGCTAAGCCGGCCGCCCTCTTTGCTCGTTTGTCGCTGAAGAAATTTGCCAATTGAAGTCTCGCGGAGTTTGCCCTAAATCACTATTCGGTACCGTAGTCCCATGTCCGTAGTCGTTGATCACAAATTGCTAGGGATAAACGCGTGCATGATCCGTGTAATAAGTCGAATGGGTGATACCTTACACCGCCAAAGCACGTAAAAGATTAAAGCCCTAACTATCTTCTCTTGGTCGTATTATCCAATCCTTCTAATTCGTTTGTAGGCTTATTTCTATTGTTGTTTTTTGAGGCGACATGTGCTGGAGGTTCATCGAAGTTGGCGAGTCGAGGCAAAGTTACGATAATTGGGGCAGGCCTATCTGGTCTATCAGCAGCACTTTACTTAGATCGGGCTGGCTTCGAAGTTACCGTCTTCGAAAAGAACGATCGTATAGGCGGTGTGGTAGCTACTGACTTCGTCGACGGGTTCTTTCTAGATGTTGGTTTTCAAGTCATCCTTGACTCGTACCCGGAGCTTCGCAGGATATTTGGTATCGACGGTCTCGATCTACGCTACTTCGACAGAGGCGTAACCTATGTTGATAACGACGGCCGTCAAAACTCGGTTCTGGCGCCCATTGGTATTGGCGACTTAAAGGGTTTGCTACCTTTACTCGGAGAGTTTTCACTCTTTGAGAAACTTTCCCTGGCACATATTTCATATGATGCATATTCCAGCCGAATTGAACCGAAGCCGAACTTTGCGAGCATAAGTTTCCGGGATTACCTCAGGAAAAATCGGCGCTTGAGCGAGAGGGTAGTTGACTCGTATATTGCCCCATTCATGCGAGGTGTAACCCTCGCGCCAAATCTCGACGTCACCGCCGACTTTGCCCTCTTCGTTTTGGGTAATTTCATCACGGGGAAGGCAGCAGTTCCAGATACGGGTATGGCAGAACTTCCTGCAGCCATCGCATCCAAGATGAGACGCGATGCCATTGTGCTTTCAAAGTGTGCTGTTGAGGTATCGGATAACTCGGTTCGATTTGAAGACGGCGATGAGGTTGAGCACGACTACTTGGTGCTCGCTGTAAAGGCTAATGAAGTGCAGCAGATTCTTGGTAGTGATATCACTGCTGAGTATCGGGGAGTACGAAGCTTCTACTTCGCAACGGAGCGAGAGATACTGAACGGGGCAACTCTGAAGGTCGCAATCGATCCAAAGCACCCGGTGACCACCTCAGTTGTCATATCTCAAGTTTCGAAGAGTTATGCGCCAAAAGGTGTGAACCTCATTTCGGTCTCCTCGCTTGATTTCGAAAAGTCCCACGTTGAGGTGGCAGAAGCTACAGCGTCGATGTACGGTCTCGAAGGCAAAGACCTGTCGATAGTGCGAAGCTACTTTGTCGATACTGCACTTCCGACGAGATATGGGCAAAATTCCCCCTTTGGGTTGAAGCAACAGTATTCGAAGAGGATCCGCATCGTTGGTGACTATATGGCTTCACCTTCGATCGATGGGGCTATCAAGGCTGGGCGAGAGGCCGCATTCAAATTAATTGGGTAGTCCTGAGTCGGCGAATTGCCTTCAACTAGGATGTAGCTTCAGGTAGCAAAGGGATTCTTTAGATGGTTCTGTCGAGAAGCGAGTCAGCCAGAGGCAAACTCGGCGTAGTAATGAATAGCCGGGTGCCCGGCAGCACAGCGACAGGTATCGAACGCATCGGCGACCGACAGGTGATGTTGATTAGTTCGACGTCGTCTATGCATCGTGGCGCACTTCTTGGAAGCGACGGAAGGCGAATAGCGGCTGCTGTAAAGTCAGCAATTAAATTTGAGATCCCTATTGTTATGCTTCTATCTACCTCGGGTGCATCAATTCATGAAGGAATCGAGGCCCTTCATGGATGGGGAGTTGCCGCTAGAGAGCTTGCAAATGCATCCGGTATCGTACCTATCATCTGCGGTCTCTTCGGCCCAGCAGTCAGCGGTCCAGCACTTTTACTCGGTCTTTCGGATGTAGTAGTCACGACCCCAGAAGCATATGCCTTTGTTACAGGTCCTGACATGGTCCGAGATTTTACTGGGATGTCAGTCTCAGCCGAAGAACTCGGCGGTACGTACTCACTCGCAGTCAAGAACGGCACCTCTCATTTAGAGGCGACTGACTACGACGAGATGCTCGAGCAGATCGAAGAAGTTCTGGAGTTTCTGCCATCTTCTACGAACCAGTTGCCGCCTTTTATGGCAACTGACGACCCAGTCGAAAGATATGGTTCAAAACTAGACTCAATAATCCCAGCCTCTCCCACCGGCTCTTATGACGTCCGCGATATCATCATGGAGATTGCAGACGATGAGTACTTCTTTGAACTCCGCAGTCGCTTTGCCCCCCAGCTAGTTGTCGGCCTCGCACGTATCGGCGGAAATCCAGTTGGAATATTGGCCAATCAACCGAGAGTCCTAGCTGGCACCCTCGACATTCCAGCTTCACAAAAAGGTGCCCGCTTTGTGCGGTTCTGCGACGCCTTCAATCTCCCATTGATCACGCTCGAGGATACCCCTGGTTTTCTTCCTGGCAAAGATGTTGAGTGGAGAGGGATGATCCGTCACGGCGCAGAATTGGCCTTCGCTTACGCTTCGTGCGGAGTGCCTCGTATGTGTATCATTTTGCGAAAAGCCTATGGCGGAGCATACATAGTAATGGACTCCAAAGGAATGGGATCTGACGTTGTGTTTGCATGGCCATCAGCGGAGATTGCTGTCATGGGAGCACAGGGCGCCGCTCAGATTTTGATGCGCCGCGCCACCGCCGAGGAGCGTCTCGAATATCAGACAAGTTACGAAAAGAACTACCTTACCCCGTACGTCGCAGCCGAGAGGGGCTTCGTCGATGAGGTGATCGAGCCAGGAATGACGCGAACGGCCTTGGCTTCTGCTCTTGAGCTAGTTATGGCTAAGAAGGAGCGTATTCGAAAGGCAAAGCACGCTAACTCGCCAATGTAATGCGCTATGCAGAACTCTGGTTATTTGGAGTACGGCGCGTTTTGGACGCTTCGCCAAACCCGTGCTTTGAGGTACGGGTCAAGGAGCTCTGCGGTCTTCTGCCGCTGGGTTTTGTTCTGCGGTCGCTTTATCTCGAGTAGTGAATCAAATTGTGACATCGAGACAACTACGTCGAAGAGCTTGATCGCCTCTGAGCCTCGAGGGGCTGGCATTACCACGGGTCCAAATACTGGTCTGCTTTCATCAAAGACCAACGTTGGAACCCCAAATGCACCATATCGTTCCACTGCAAAGTTGTGATCGGCCATCACTGCTTCTGCTAGCTTTGTGTTACCTACAGTGGCGTCGGCTACGGATGGGTCTTTCCCGATGGTAACGAGAGCTTCACGTGCATCTTCGATCGTGTGGATCTTTTGACCGTCGTGGTGAATTTTGTTTCCGATGTATGCGTAAAAGTCTTCGGCTGCCTTGCTATCCGACTCCTTTAGCAGTGCTGCGCATTTGAGAAGTGAAAAGCCATAGGCCCAATCTCGTTCGTAGGCGTGCTTTTTGCCATCTTCGCGGTTGATCTCCTCTAGTGAAAGAAAGCGAAAGTCGATCTCAAAGCCGTAGTACTCTCTCGCCTCTTTGATCCAAATCGAAGTTTCGTATGCGAAGGGACACATCGGATCGTAGAAGAATTCAACTTTCGTGACGTCTTGGGGCGCTTCAGCACTCATTAGATAATGAAACCTAGGTGTTCGAAGATGAGTCTGCCGAGGATCAAGTTCCCCTCGAATGTAACTTCACCGCGTTCGAGGTAGCTAAAGGCGTTTGTCCTACCTGCTGTCGCAAAGACAAATGCATCGATCGGCATTTTTATGATGGCTGTGTCGCGAGAATGGTCGACCTCCCGGACAATTGTTGCCCTCCCACCATCTACTAGGAGCGTGGTCGAAGTTACGTTGTTGGGAGAAATTGCAATTTCGAAGGTAACTTGGCTTCCATCTGGAGCTTTGGCTTTTTTGCCAATGACGAATCCTAGGCCAGAGGTTAGTTTATCAAGTGATATGGCCCCGGATCTGTCGTGGTAGATGAAGTCGCTACCGGTCGATACTCGAATGTCTTGCTCGTGTACGAAGCAGTCCATTACTCGTATCTCCATAAAGTCGCGGTAAGTTCCTTCTCCTACTGGAGTCCAGCTCGGAGCATTAAAGCCCTCTTCGTCGAGGCCGTTTAGGTACTTCAACCTCATTTCGATCACGTGTTCGAAGCGATCGATGAGTCTCGTAATCGGTTCGGTGCGTAGGAAGGTGACCCACCGCTCGTTCATCTTGCCGACGTCATTTTTGACGTGGTCGCCGAATGCCTCTGGTTCGTCGGGGCTCGCCTCCCCAAGAAGGGAAAGTTCAGTGCCTATGATATGGGCAAGTACGTCGCGTACGGTCCAATTTGGACAGTTCGATGGCTGATCCCACTCCTCTTCGCTTACTGAAGTGGAGTAACCTAGGAGCGAATTCCAAGTCTCAGATAGGGCAGATACAACGAAAGAGGTCGAATACTTCACGTGGCCATCCTTGTTACCCGGTGCAACACCGACGATCTCGAACTATGAAACCATCTTATTCAGTTAGTTTGCACTAATCACCTAAAGTAGTGACTTTTGACTCATAATGCGAAACTTGGACCATTGAAGCTGTCCACAGTCGTAAATTCGCCGACGTTCTTCCGCTTGAGCCTTTGGGGCTGTCTTCTCGGCACGCCGAGAGCCATCAACCCTGCCATCGCAAAGTTGTTTGGCAGACTTACCAACTCCCTAACCTGTGTCTCTCGTCTTGCCAATACGGTGGTAATGACCCCACCGAGGCCCATTGATCTTGCTGCTAGCAAAATATTGTGGCAGAAGGGATAGATCGATGCTCCTCCCACGATGCTTTGACGACCGATATTGCCATCTGTTACTGCAAGTTGATTTAGGTCCACAAAAATTCCGAGTAGTACCGGATGTTGATCTAAGTTATCAGCAAATGGGAGTGGATAATGCACCTTCATCGCCTCTTTTAGGTTAGCGTCACCCTCTGCAGGGCGTAGAAATGGAACTTCACCAAGGGATACGTAACCCATGTACTCTGACCAGGCAGAGACGTATAGCTCTTTGAGGCTCTGGCGGATCTCTTTGTCTTTGAATAGAACTACGTGCCAACCTTGGCGATTGCCTCCACTTGGAGCAAAGCGAGCTATGTCGAGAATTTCAAAGACAGTTTTGTCTGGAACTTCCACGTCCAAAAAATCGCGACTCGTTGATGCGGATGTGACTACCTCTTTGAATTCCATGGTAAAAGACTTTATCTAAAGGAAGTGAAAGAGTCTCTCTATTGTTGAAGCATTGGCGAACCCTTTGAAACTATTTTCGACAAATACAAAAAAGTAAAGATTTGGAAATACTAATAAAGCAGTAATTGTTTATTTTTTGAAAGTAATTATGCTTTGAGAGTATGGAGATCGGAAATTTGGAGTCTCAAGAGGCCGTCTTTGCCCTTCTGTCGAGGATTGCTCGAATCGTTAGAGTTCTGAGAGAGTCAAACATTAAGGATCTGATCTCAGAGGTAGCCGATCCGTCCCCGCGCCATATGATCGCCATTGCACATATTGCTACGTCCGATGGAATCTCGGTCTCTGATATTTCGTCGCGTATGAGTATCTCTCTCGCTGCGGCATCTCAACTCGTCAGCCAAATGGCAAATGCGGGTCTTATCGATCGTTATGAGGATCCGAACGACCATCGGCGAACTCTTCTCAAGCTCTCTGATGATAGGGGAGTTGAGATCAAGGGTCAAATAGCGGCGCGCACGGCGCCGATTGCTGCTGCAATTGCGACTCTAGATGGAGATCGTTTCAGCGTTCTTCTAGATACCTTAGATCAGATAGTCGGCGCGATAGAGCATCGCCCGTCTGGCATCGACGATCTAAAAACGGAGGTGGGAGGCTCGTAGATTCCACTCCCGAACAAAGAAAACGGTTTTTTTAGATCTCGAATAAAGGAGTTTTGTGTCGAAATTTTTTGGACATTTAGGTAAGTGGGTAGTAAAGCTCAGATGGTTAGTGGTACTCATCTGGATAATCGGTACTTTCGCATCGATAAAGTTTCTACCATCACTTGGAAGTGTAGTAACCAACGACAATCGAGCCTTTCTTGGAAATAATGCCCCTTCTATAGCTGCTGCGAACTTAGCTTCCAAGTTCGGTAACACAAATAATTCAACGCTTCTAGTCGTAGGTCAAACTTCAGGATCATCTCTGTCAGCGAGCGACAAGGCCGCATTTGCGTCATTGTTGACCTCAATAACGCATGATCCGACTGTCATCTCAGCTAAGGTCGCAGGCGTCTCTCCTGATCAGCGTGCAATTCAGGCTCAGATCATCTCTTCGACGAGCCCCTTCGGCGATACCGGCCTCAATGCGCTGGTTGCAACCGTGCGATCATCTATCAAGTCGGCTTCATTGCCGAGCGATCTTTCAGTTCACACGGCTGGGCAAACGGCAATAACGGTCGATTCCAATAAAGGTAATGCGGGTGGTCCTG
>VFSW01001596.1_pt1 | contig 34590 bp, 29 predicted proteins | sample 5358111 | NCBI WGS metagenome assembly VFSW01 (sample SAMN11554181, study PRJNA540505) | mine drainage metagenome | isolation source: sediment from site ElyBrook_90M | place: USA: Ely Copper Mine, Vershire, VT | collected 2017
CTCCGGTGATCATGAGCGTGTTGAACAATACGACACCCCAGAATGTGATCCAGTCGACGGCCCAGACTCCTGTGGCGGCTCCGTAAAAATAGGCCAGCACACCTTGCTCCAGTGGCATGCGCCACAACCAGACTGCAATTGCAAACGTAACGAGCGAGCCAATCAAAGTTGCGACCCACGCCGAGACACGATAGACAGCAAGCATTACTAGGAGCAGAACTACGGGAATTAGGGCGATCAAAGCCGTCAACACCAGATTATTCAGTGGATCGAGCAGCTGAATGAACATTTTTTATCTCCTCCGTCGATTGGCGCTGGTGCGCGCTTCGTGCGTTCGGCGTACAGTTGCATTCTGGGATCTGTACGGCACTGCAGGGCGGCCAGTCAGGAGAATGGCAGATGGCAGGAATTGCAATCGTAGAAGAATCGCTGCATGGAATGACACCTCGCGCATGCGCTGTGCCCAACCGCAACGTACCAGCGGGAATTTTTGTCTCTTTAAAATTGATTATGGACTGTTGATCTTTCGGAGGCCAGAGCGCCTTTGAAATAAATTGAAACCTAATGGCGTGCCACTTGATTGTGTCGGCGCGCAGATCAAGGGCCGGGCAAGGCAAAGAACGTGCCATGAATAATGATTCGGAGGCCAATTCCGGAGTCATTGCCAGACCTCGGTGATTGTCCGAGCGACCTGCCGATGCGATGTCGGGGGTAGATTAAGGATTGGCTGGCAGCTCGAATCTGGAGCATGCGTAGTGACCGCGCCAGAGGCGGCAGCGCTGTCGATGCCGGTAAGGTGAATTGCGTGCTAGAGTTCCTAAGGATACCGCGCAAATCTTGGTGCGCTGCTGAAGGACCGGCGCCAACCTGTTTGTATCCGCAGGTAGCCCCGTGACTGGGTCGGTCGGGCCGAAAACGGTTCGAATTCCGACGCAAACTTGCGCGGCCAGCCAAAAATGGGTGGTAGAGTAATGGATGATTCGCAAAACGATGTAAATCTTCGCGATTGGGTGAATACCTCGCCGCTCGATAGTGGCAATGCCTCTTACCTCGAACAGATGTACGAACGGTATCTGCACGACGCGGGATCAGTTGACCAGAAATGGCGGCGTTACTTCGAAGAACTTCCGCGCGTCGATGGAGTAACCATAGAGGTGCCGCACTCCGAGGTCCGTGACCATTTTCGACGCCTCTCCTACCAGGACCGTTTGCGCGTAAAGGCACCGCTGACCGCAACAGTTTCTTCCGATTACCGGGAAAAGCAGGTCAGGGTACTGCAGCTCATCAATGCCTTTCGTTTCCGTGGCCACCAGCGTGCAAGGCTCGACCCGCTCGAAATGATGGAAATCTCCGATGCGCCCGATCTTGAACCGGCTCACCATGGGCTCACCGAGGCAGATCTCGACAGCGTATTTGATACCGGTTCGCTTGTGGGTCCGGAAAAGACGAGCCTGCGCGAGATCCTGGACATCCTGCGACTCACCTATTGCGGTCCGATCGGTGCCGAATATATGTATCTTAACGACACTGCGGAAAAGCGTTGGATACAGCACCATCTAGAGGGTGCACGCGGGATCCCGGTTTTTTCCAAGGAAATCAAACAGCGCCTGTTCGACCGGGTTACTGCGGCGGAGGGACTGGAACACCATCTCCATGCCAAGTATGTGGGCCAGAAGCGTTTTTCGCTGGAAGGCGCAGAGAGCCTTATACCTTTGCTTGACGGTCTGGTGCAGCGCAGCGGGGAGCACGGCATCAAGGAGGTCATTGTCGGCATGGCCCATCGTGGGCGGCTTAATGTGCTCGTAAATATAATGGGCAAGATACCGGCAGAACTGTTCCAGGAGTTCGAAGGCAAACCGCTCAAAAACGTGGACCGTTCGGGCGACGTAAAATACCACCTTGGGTTCTCCTCGAACATTGCGACCTCGGGTGGACCGGTGCACCTCGCACTTGCGTTCAATCCATCGCATCTGGAAATTGTCGGCCCGGTGGTGGAGGGGTCGGTGCGTGCCCGCCAGGATCGCCGCAATGACCGCGACGGCACGCAGGTCGTGCCATTCCTGATTCACGGGGACGCGGCGTTCGCCGGGCAGGGTGTCGTGATGGAAACCTTCAATATGTCCCAGTCCCGCGGTTTTTCGACCAAAGGCACTATCCACATTGTGATCAATAACCAGATCGGATTTACGACGAGCCTTCAGCAAGATGCGCGTTCGACGCTGTACTGTACCGACGTGGCGAAGATGGTCGGCGCGCCAATTTTTCATGTCAACGGCGACGATCCCGAGGCGGTGTTCTTTGTGGGCCAGATTGCCCTCGACTACCGTATGCTTTTCCGCAAGGATGTGGTAATTGACATTGTCTGTTACCGTCGTCACGGGCACAGCGAAGCCGATGAACCGTCGGCGACACAGCCGCTTATGTACAGCAAGATTCGCGCTAAGCAGTCGACGCGGGCTCTTTATGCCAGGAAGCTTGTCGAGGAAGGCGTGATCGGCGCGGACGTCCCGCAGCTCAGCGAGCAATCCTATCGGCTCGCACTGGAGGCAGGCGCGCGCGTGACGCTCGATTTCATCCCCGACGAGGAAGCACATTACCCCTATTCGGCGAACTGGCGGCCGTATGTCGGAGAGAGCAGCAAGACCGATATTGACACCCGTGTTTCGATGCAGACACTGCGCGCCCTGTCCGCGCGGCTTGGAACTCTGCCCGAAGGTTTTGAGCTGCATCCGAGTCTCGTCAAAATCTACGACAATCGGCGAAAAATGGCTGCCGGTGCACTGTCGATCGATTGGGGCTTTGCCGAGACGCTGGCGTACGCGACGCTCCTTAACGAAGGTTACCATGTCCGTTTGTCCGGCCAGGACACTGCGCGGGGCACGTTTTTCCATCGCCACGCAGTTGTCTACAACGTGAAAGACGGCAGTGCCTACGTGCCGCTGCGTCATCTGGCCGATGGGCAGTCTACCTTCCTCGTGATCAACTCACCGCTGTCAGAGGAGGCAGTCCTTGCATTTGAGTATGGTTATGCGACCACAGACCCTGAAACACTTGTAATATGGGAAGCCCAGTTCGGCGACTTCGCGAACAATGCGCAGGTTGTGATTGACCAGTTTATCAGCGCCGGTGAGCAGAAGTGGGGCCGGTTATGCGGACTTGTACTTCTGCTCCCGCATGGCTATGAGGGCCAGGGACCAGAGCATTCGTCTGCGCGGCTTGAGCGCTATCTGCAGCTTTCCGCGGAACAGAATATGCGGATCTGTGTGCCGACAACTCCGGCACAGATTTTTCATCTTCTGCGCCGGCAGATGGTGGCGGGGTCCCGGAAGCCGCTTGTAGTCATGACGCCCAAGAGCCTGTTGCGCCACCGGCTTGCCACGAGCTCGCTTGATGATCTGTGCGATGGACATTTTCAAATGGTGCTTCCGGAAGCCGATCAACTCGCGCCGGAATCGGTGCGGCGTCTGGTTCTTTGCAGCGGCAAGGTGTATTTCGATCTGCTCGAGAGTCGCCGGGAGCTGAAACGCACCGATACCGCAATATTGCGTATCGAGCAGCTGTACCCTTTTCCCGAGGACGCTTTGAAAGCGGAACTGGCGCGCTATCCGGCAGGGAAGATCGTTATCTGGTGCCAAGAGGAACCCAGGAACCAGGGCGCGTGGTATTCAACTCAGCACCACCTGCGCAACGTCCTGGCGCCCGATGTTGTGCTGGAATACGCCGGCAGACCGGCATCTGCCGCGCCGGCCGTGGGCTATCCGCCACTTCACATCCAGCAGTTGCGCGCGCTGGTCGCAGCAGCGCTGGGATGAGTGTCGGGTGTGCCACAGAACTGTGTCCCACAGTGAGGTAGAATCAACGCCGGTTTGGGTTGAAGGAGGAGTTGATAATGTCAATAGACGTTAAGGTCCCCGATTTCCCGGAGTCCGTCAGCGATGGTACGCTGGTAAGCTGGCGCAAACGCCCCGGAGATCCGGTCAGACGTGCGGAGATCCTGGCGGACATCGAAACGGACAAAATCGTATTCGAAATCCCTGCACCGGCTGACGGTGTCATGCAGGAAATTCTGCTGAACGAGGGCGCGACCGTGGTTTCGCGTCAGGTGATAGGCCGCCTGGCCGCATCGCAGGTCGAAGCCGCGGTGCAGGCTCCCGCGACGGCAGCGTCCGTCGAAACGACGACAGTCAAGACCTCCGAGACGGCGCCAGCTGCGACCCAGGCAATTCTTACTCCCTCCGCCCAGAAGCTGATCGAGGATCACGGTCTCGAGCAGCGGCAGATTGCCGGAACTGGCAGGGACGGACGCGTCCTCAAGGAAGATGTGCTGCGTTTTCTCGAAGAACATCCCGCAGAGTCTCCGCCCGAAGTCCGCGAGGGCGCTGGCGCGCCAGTGCCGGAAATGGCCGGCGACCGACCGGAAAAGCGTGTGGCGATGACGCGCCTGCGGGCGCGCGTTGCACAGCGCCTGGTCGCTGCACAGCATACTGCCGCCATTCTCACTACGTTCAACGAAGTCAACATGCAACCGGTAATGGATCTGCGTCAGCGCTACCGGGAACGTTTCGAAAAGGAGTACGGGGTACGGCTGGGCTACATGTCGTTCTTTGTCAAGGCGGCGGTCGAAGTATTGAAGCAGTTTCCCGAGGTCAATGCTTCGATTGACGGCAATGAAATCGTATACCACGGCTACTACGATATCGGCATCGCGGTGAGCTCTCCACGCGGCCTTGTGGTTCCAATACTGCGAGACGCTGACCGGATCTCGATGGCGGGCGTGGAGGCCCAGATTGCCGAGTTCGGACAAAAGGCGCAGAAGGGTGCTCTCAGCATGGACGAGATCACCGGCGGAACATTCACAATTACCAACGGCGGCGTGTTCGGATCGCTGCTTTCGACACCAATACTGAATCTGCCTCAGAGTGCAATCCTGGGTATGCACAAGATCGAAGAAAGGCCGATTGCCGAAAATGGTCAGGTCGTGATTCGGCCGATGATGTATCTGGCCCTGTCATACGATCACCGTATCATCGATGGGCGCGAAGCTGTACGTTTTCTCGTTACCACCAAGGAGATGCTTGAGGATCCCGTTCGGATTCTGCTTGAAGTCTAGGGTTGTCGAAGAGGGTCTATTTGATAACTTTCACCCCGGTTCACCGCGGCACAAAATGCGCGGCCGCCAGGTGGCAGGTTTCCGGCAGATAAGTCAGATTGCTTTGCGCCAGAATACCGGTAACAAGAAGCGCCGAAGTACACCATCAAGGAACGCGGCTGATGACAAAACATTTCGATGTGATCGTAATCGGAGCAGGGTCTGCAGGCTATGTCGCAGCCATCCGCTGTGCCCAGCTTGGCATGAGCACCGCGTGCGTCGACCAGTGGCGCGACCGCCAGGATCGACCGGTGCTGGGCGGCACCTGTCTTAACACCGGCTGCATCCCGTCAAAGGCGCTGCTCGAATCATCCGAGATTTACGAACAGGCGCGGCACGAATTCTCAACGCACGGCGTCGAGTGCAGCGGTGTGACACTGAATCTGGCAGCGATGATGGCCCGCAAGGACAAAGTGGTTTCCGAACTTAATGAAGGAATCGCGGGTCTGTTCAAATCGAACAAGATTACCTGGCATGCCGGACACGGAAAATTGCTGCCGCGAAGGCAGGTCGAGCTGCAGGAAGCGGGCGAAACGAGAAAAACACTGATCGAAGCCGAGAATATAATTCTTGCACCCGGCTCTGCACCTGTAGAAATAAGTGCAGCGCCGTTGCAAGACGAACTGATCGTCGATTCCACCGGTGCTCTGGAGTTTACGGCAGTACCGCGGCGGCTGGGGGTTATCGGTGCCGGCGTAATAGGCCTTGAACTTGGCAGCGTGTGGCGACGTCTTGGCTCAGAAGTGATTCTTCTTGAGGCGCAACCGGAATTTCTAACTATCGCCGACGCGCAGATTGCTGTCGACGCGCTACGTCAGCTAACCTCCCAACGGATGGACATCCGCCTCGGCGCGCGCGTGCTCGAGTGCAAGATCAATGATGGCCAGGTAACAATCGAGTATGAGGACCAGGGCGGAATCCATCGTGAGATTGTCGACAAGCTTATCGTGGCCGTTGGTCGCCGTCCGAACACGCACGACCTGTTCGCCCCGGAGGCGGAATTGTTGCTCGACGAGTGGGGAGTCATACATGTGGACGAACACTGCCGCACCAATCTCCCCGGCGTCTATGCAATTGGCGATGCGGTACGCGGTCCGATGCTTGCGCATAAGGGTTCGGCAGAAGGCGTTATGGTCGCGGAGCGCATTGCCGGCCAGCAGTCCCGGGTCAACTACGACATGGTGCCGTCGGTAATCTATACCCTTCCCGAGATTGCCTGGGTAGGCAAGAGTGAGCAGGCATTACGCGCCGCCGGCGTTGATTACCACGTCGGCGTTTTTCCTTTTTCTGCGAGCGGACGCGCCCGCGCCCAAGGCAATGCGGACGGCATGGTGAAGGTGGTCGCCAGCGCGCCAACCGACCGGGTCCTCGGAGTTCATATGATCGGACCCCACTGCTCGGAGCTCATCGCCGAGGCGGTTATCGCCATGGAATTATCCGCGAGCAGCGAGGATCTTGTGATGACGATGTTTGCCCATCCAACGCTGTCTGAAGCCGTGCATGAAGCCGCGCTCGCAGCAAACGGCCGCGCAATTCACATTGCGCGTTCCCGCCGGCGCTGATGCGGTTTCAAGTCTGACGCTGCATAAACGGGCGAACGACACTCTGCGCGGCCCTGGAGTAGAATAGCCGGCTGGCACCGAATACACCCAACGATGGAGCGAGAATGAACCTGCACGAGTACCAGGCGAAGCAGTTGTTCGCCGATTACGGCGTTGCGGTGCCGGAGCACCGCGTAGTAGACAATCCGGAAGCCGCACGTGCGGCCTTCGTTGAACTCGGCGGAGAGCGCTGGGTTGTCAAGGCGCAGGTGCACGCTGGCGGTCGCGGCAAGGCTGGTGGTGTGAAGATTGTTTCCGGCCTTAACGATGCGATAGAGGCCACGCGCGCGCTGCTCGGATCCCGGCTCGTCACGTTCCAGACTGACGCCCGTGGGCAGCCGGTGGGCCGGGTTCTGATAGAAAAGCCGAGCGAAATCGGTCGGGAACTCTATCTCGGCATGGTTGTTGACCGGTCGCGCCAGCGCGTAGTCGTTATGGCGTCGACGCAGGGTGGTGTCGAGATCGAGAAGGTCGCGCATGAAACTCCGCACAAGATTCTGCGCACGGTGGTTCATCCGCTCGTGGGTCTGCAGCCATATCAGTGCCGCCAGCTCGGTTTTGGACTGGGGCTTCAATCCGGGCAGATGCCGCAATTCACCCGTATTGTGACTGGCCTTGAGCGCCTGTTTCTGGAGAAAGATCTGAGTCTGCTTGAAGTGAATCCTCTCGTGGTTACACGAGATGGCAGCCTGCTTTGCCTCGACGCCAAACTGAATGTCGACGACAATGCACTTTTTCGTCATCCCGGGCTCGTTGCGCTGCGTGATACGAGCCAGGAGGACGAGCGCGAAGTGCGCGCAAGGCAATGGGACCTGAATTATATTGCTCTGGATGGCGACATAGGATGTCTTGTCAACGGCGCCGGCCTGGCAATGGCTACCATGGATCTCATCAAACTGCATGGCGGGAATCCGGCGAACTTCCTCGATGTTGGCGGATCCGCTACAAAAGAGAGGGTGGCTGAGGCCTTCAAGATCATCCTATCTGATGCAAATGTGAAGGGAGTACTGGTGAACATATTTGGTGGTATTGTGCGCGGTGACATGATTGCCGAGGGTATCGTGGGCGCAGTGACGGAAGTTGGCATCCGGGTTCCGGTTGTTGTGCGGCTGGAAGGAAATCATGCTGACCGCGGCCGGCAGATTCTGGACCAAAGCAATCTCGAAATTATTGCAGCCAAGGGTCTGACCGAGGCTGCTCAAAAAATTGTCGCCGCTGTGAGTGGACACGCATGAGCGTACTGGTGACTAGAAACACCAGGGTTATTTGCCAGGGTTTTACCGGGAAGCAAGGCACGTTTCATTCGGAACAGGCTATTGCCTACGGTACAAGAATGGTAGGGGGTGTGACACCTGGGAAAGGGGGTACGCATCACCTCGGACTGCCGGTATTCAACACCGTCAAGGAAGCTGTTGCGCAGACCGGCGCAGATGCGAGTGTTATCTATGTACCCGCTCCCTACAGCAAAGACGCGATTCTCGAGGCAGTAGACGCGGGCGTCACTCTTATAGTATGCATAACCGATGGTGTCCCGACAAAGGACATGCTTGAAGCACGGATTGTGGCAACGGAAGCAGGTGTGCGCCTGATCGGTCCCAACTGTCCTGGGATCATTACGCCCGGTGAATGCAAGATTGGCATAATGCCGGGGCCAATCCATCGTCCCGGAAAAATCGGTGTGGTTTCCCGTTCAGGGACGCTGACCTACGAAGCAGTCCAGCAAACGACTGATCTGGGTCTTGGGCAGAGCACCTGCATCGGTATCGGTGGTGATCCGATTCCCGGCACTACCTTCGTCGATTGTCTTGAGCTTTTCCAGGGTGATCCTCAGACTGAGGCTATACTGATGGTCGGCGAAATCGGCGGGAGCGCCGAGGAAGAGGCGGCAGACTATATCAGTGCGCACGTTACAAAGCCGGTGGTTGCCTACATAGCCGGAGTCACGGCCCCTAAGGGCAGGCGCATGGGCCACGCCGGCGCAATCATCAGCGGTGGTCGTGGAACGGCAACGGAAAAATTTGCAGCGCTGGAAGCGGCCGGCGTGACCGCGGTGAAATCACCGGCCGAGATGGGCAACGCCATGCTGGCTGCACTTTCCGCGCGTCGGTTATAACGCGATGGAAGGGTGATGACAGGTGCAGGTCATTGCGGTTTCTATGTCCATTTCCGTAACGTGCGACCAGTGCGTCCGTAATTAACCCGTCGCGGCCGCGACGATGCGAGCGGTGATCACGGCCATGCCTATAGTTGAAAAGGATCCGTGGCGAGAGCAGTATTTTGAGGGGATCGACTGCCCTGCTGACGTTGTAATTCCGACCGACGATGAGTATGCCTACCGCCTGTTCCCGCAGTTTCGCTGGATCTATAACAAGTTGTTGATCTGCGAGACCCAGGGGCTGGAGCACGCGCCCCACGGCGTTGTTCCGCCGGGCTTCCCGGTGTTCAGCAAGCCGATTTATAACCTGCGTGGCATGGGAGCAGGTGCCCGAGTCATCAAATCATCCGAGGACTACGCGCGCGGCCAGGAACCGGGGCACATGTGGATGTCGCTGCTGACGGGCGAGCATGTAAGTAGCGATGCCGCAGTGGTCGATGGAGAGCCGGTATGGTGGCGTCACGCCACGGGGAAGCCACTTGAAGGCGGGATGTTTGATTACTGGACCGTGCTTGCCGAGCCTATGGCTCGGATCGAGAGCTACTGCGGTGACTGGCTGCGGCGTAACCTGGATGGATACAGCGGTTGCGTCAACTTCGAAACCATTGGTGGACGGATTATAGAAGTGCACCTGCGTTTCGCGGATCAATGGCCAGACCTCTATGGCCGCGGCTGGGTGCAGGCGATGGTAAATCTATACGCGCGCCGGCATTGGCATTACGCGGATAACGATCGTCGCTGCGGTTACAGCGTAGTGCTTTTCGGCGATCATGGTGTGCGCCCGCATTGCGTCGATCGCAGTGTTGTTGCCGGGTTGCTTGCACAGCCGGGCATTTCCAGCATTCAGATAACTTTCCACCCAGACCAGTCCGCTGAACAGCATGCGATGCCGCCGGGCGGATTCCGGCTTGCAGTATTGAACTGCTGGAGCCTCGAGGCAGGCCTTGCAGCGCGTGAGCAGCTGGCGCAGTTATTCGGATCGTCGAGGCAGCAGGACCGGACTTCGCCGCGGTCAATTTGACCCAGACTTGGCCGACAATCGCATCGGAGATGCAATATTGATCGCCGGAGGGCGCAGTCAAAAAAGGGTTCCTGTCCAGGGCTTTTGGCCGAATTTTCCTTTAAATTAAGAGTCAGAGTCGGTGTTGGAGAGTTGACTATGCGCAGCGCGCAATCTTCGTCTTTCATGCAGGCAGTCGAGATTAAGGCGCATGGCGGACCGGAAGTTCTGGTGATCGGGACACGCGAGATACCGGTGCCTGGTATCGGAGAAGTGCTGGTCAAGGTGACTGCCGCCGGCATCAACCGCCCCGATGTATTGCAGCGACGCGGCCTATATCCGCCCCCTCCTGGAGTCTCGGCGGTACCCGGACTTGAGGTGGCCGGCACCATTGCTGCCCTCGGTCACGGTGTAACTGAATGGCGGCTCAAAGAGCGTGTATGCGCACTGCTGGCCGGAGGCGGTTATGCGGAATATTGCGTTGTGCCGGCCACCCAGTGCCTTCCGATTCCCCGCGGACTTGATGCCATCGAGGCTGCTTCATTGCCCGAGACTTTCTTCACGGTATGGAGCAATGTGTTTGATCGTGCGGGAATCCGGCAGGGTGAGAGCCTGCTCGTTCAAGGTGGCGCCAGTGGAATTGGGGTGGCCGCTATCCAGATTGCAAACGCGCTCGGGCATCGCGTGTTTGCAACTGCAGGCAGTACCGAAAAGTGCACGGCCTGCCAGCGCCTGGGCGCAGAGCGGGCAATAAACTACAAGACCGAAGACTTCGGCCAGGTGGTGAAGGACATCACTCGCGGCCTTGGGGTGGATGTGATTCTCGATATGGTGGGCGGCGACTACGTAGTGCGTGAGCTGAGCGCTCTTGCCGACGATGGTCGTCTCGTCATCATCGCCTATCAGGGCGGGCGCCAGGCTACCGTGGACCTGGATGAAATAATGCGGCGGCGGCTGACTCTCACCGGCTCGACATTGCGTGCGCGCCCGGCGGAGTTCAAGGCCGCGATTGCACGCTCGCTGCGCATGAAGGTCTGGCCACTTTTGGAGGCGGGGCATGTGCGAGCCGTGGTGCATGCCACCTTTCCTCTCGAACAGGCTGCGCAGGCGCACGTTCTGCTCGAGAGCGGCAATCATGTCGGCAAGATTGTTCTGACAGTTGGCACGGATTGAACTTAGGGCTGTTCGATATTCGCCGCAGTAGCCCGGCGATGTCCAGTTGCGCTTGCGGCCTGTGTGCGACCGGTGACGGAACTGTCGTGCCCGGACCGTCATTGATGATTCGCGCATTGGCCTGCGTTCGGCCGCGCGAGCGGGTCGCCGCTGTGTCGAGATCAATGCGCCATGCGTCGGCAGTATTCCTGGCGGCGTTGCGTAGACATCTCTAATTGGTGCGACCGCTGCCTTCGCGCAGGGCGCGACGCAAGATCTTGCCCACATTGGTCTTTGGCAGCTCGCTGCGGAATTCGATTTCCTTTGGCACTTTGTAACGCGTAAGGAACTGGCGGCAATACCGCATCAGGTCCTCCTCCTTGAGGGCCGGATCCTTTCTTACAACAAAGATCTTGACGGCTTCGCCGGTAACCTCGTCTGGCACACCGACCGCACCCACTTCCAGAACGCCCGGATGCAGGGCCACAACACTTTCTATCTCGGTGGGGTAGACGTTGAAACCGGAAACTATGACCATATCTTTCTTGCGATCGACAAGACGTACAAATCCGTTATTATCGATTATCGCAATGTCGCCAGTCGCGAGAAAGCCATCAGGACTGAGGACCATGGCAGTTTCATCCGGATGATTCCAGTATCCTGACATGACCTGGGGGCCGCGCACGAACAGCTCCCCCGCCTCTCCCGGCGGCAGTTCCCTGCCATCGTCATCACGCACGCACACCTCGGTTGAAGGCACTGGCATACCGACGGTGCCATTGAACTCCTCTCCCACGATCGGGTTGATAGTCACGGCCGGCGATGTTTCCGTGAGTCCGTAGGCCTGAACAAGGGTGGATCCGGTTGTCTGGCGCCAGCGATCAGCGACTGCCTGCTGCACGGCCATGCCGCCGCCGAGAGCAAGCTTCAGGTGACTGAAATCCAGATTTGCGAAAGCCGGATTGTTGAGCAGCGCATTGAACAGCGTATTGACGCCGGAAATCGCGGTGAAATGGTGCCTGTCAAGTTGCCGGATGAAATTCGGAATATCGCGCGGGTTGGTTATCAGGATATTCGATGCGCCGAACTTCAGGAACGTCAGACAATTCGCTGTGAGAGAAAAGATGTGGTACAGCGGCAGGGCGGTGACGATCATCTCCTGTCCTGCTTCAAAATGCGGCCGAAGCCAGGCGTAGGCCTGTTGCACGTTAGCGACCATATTGCGGTGCAGCAGCATTGCCCCTTTGGATACCCCCGTGGTTCCACCGGTATACTGCAGGAAGGCAATGTCGTCAGGTTGCACGTCGACGGGTTCGAATTGCCGGCGTGCGCCTTGTTTCAGGGCGTCTGTGAACTCGACCGCTGCGCTGATTTCCCACTTAGGGACGCGATGCTGGATGTTTCTTACCGTGAAGTTTACCAGAAGTGAACGTGGAAACCCGAGGAGGTCACCGACAGCTGTCACGATCACCAGCTTCACAGATGTAGCTTTGATTACCGTCTGAAGTGTAATGGAAAAATTTTCAAGGATGACAATTGCCTTTGCGCCCGAATCAATCAACTGATGTTCCAGTTCACGCGGGGTATAAAGAGGATTTACATTGACAATGGTTAGTCCGGCACGCAGCGCTCCGAATATGCATACGGGGTATTGCAGAATATTGGGCATCATCAGGGCAATTCGATCACCCTTGGCCAGACCTAACCCCGACTGAAGATAGGACGCGAAGTCGCGTGCCAGCTGATCGAGCCGTTCGTAGCTGATGCGTGTGCCCATGTTCACATATGCGGTATTGTGCCGGAATGATTCAACGCTCTCGGAAAATATATCGTTGATTGAGCGATACTCGCCCAAATCAATCTCTGCGGGTATTTCAGGCGGGTAGTGCTGTATCCAGATCTTGCGCATGGAATTGTATTGAGCCTCGCATTGCCGTGTTACGATTGTTGCATACGCTCGTAATGGCGGTCTCGGTTCCCTTGCATTATAGTGTAAGCGAGCAGCAGTTTTAATCGAACCGGCTTTCGCAGGCTGGCCGCGGATTTGGTCTGTCGGTTGCTCCTGGTTCTCTTGCGCTGACTGGAGTCATGTCCACAGTCAAATTGTCTGACGGATTCATCCTCACTTGGGTATGGCGGCGGTTGAGTCCGTTGCCCGGCGGATCGCACCTTTTCAGCTGGCTTTTGGGGCGGTGGGTGCCTTACAGCGCAACCATTCGGCCCCGGATTGTTGTGCTCGAGCCCGGCTATGCCAGAGTTGAATTACCGGATCACCGGCGTGTACGTAATCATCTGAACTCGATCCATGCCGTCGCTCTGGTTAATCTCGGTGAATTGGCGAGCGGCCTTGCCGTGATCGCCGGCCTGCCGCAAGGCGTGCGTGGTATTGTTACGCAGATTTCCATGGAATACATGAAAAAGGCTCGCGGGCGGCTCGTGGCAGAAAGCCGCAGCGAGATTCCCCAAGTATTCGGCGAAGTTGATTATTCGGTGCATGCCGATATTCGTGACCAGGCCGGAGACGTCGTGGCGCGCGCCACGGTGCGTTGGTGTCTCGGGCTGGAAAAGGCCCAGGCGTGAATGTTTCGGCTGTCGGGCCACCTGTCTGCGCAACAGCGCTTACCCGCCACGCCGGTTGTAATGTGCCGCTGATCTGTGGCGCCATGTATCCATGCAGCAATCCCGAATTGGTCGCGGCCGCATCCCGGGCTGGCGCGATCGGTATTATCCAGCCTGTTACCCTTACCTTTGTCCATGGGCATGAATTCCGCGCGGGATTGCGTCTTATTCGCGCAATGACCAACCGGCCCGTAGGCATGAATGCATTGATCGAGCAGTCGTCGCGCCGCTACACAGAGCGAATGGCCCGCTGGGTTGATATTGCGCTGGAGGAGGGCGTGCGCTTTTTCATAACTTCGCTTGGCAAGCCGGACTGGGTGGTGCAGCGAGTGCACGCGGTCGGTGGCATCGTTTATCACGATGTAACGGACCGAAAGTGGGCGGATAAGGGTCTCGCAGCGGGTGTCGATGGACTCATTGCGGTAAACAGCCGAGCCGGTGGCCATGCCGGTCGCAAGGATGCGCGTACCTTGTGGGAGGATCTGCACTCACTGGGCGTGCCGCTTGTTTGTGCAGGCGGTGTTGGCACCGAGCAGGATTTTGTTGACGCATTGCGCATGGGGTATGCGGGCGTGCAGATGGGGACTCGTTTTATCGCGACCCCCGAGTGTCATGTCAGCACCGCATACAAGACCGCGATCGTGGCCGCGACCGAAAACGATATTGTCATGAGCGAGCGCCTGACCGGGATCCCGGTTGCGCTGATTCGCACTCCTTACGTCGAGCGCATGGGTCTGCATGCCGGGTTCCTTGCGAGATGGATGCTGCGTGGCCACCGGACTAAACGCATCATGCGCACCATCTATGCTCTGCGTGCCATGCGGCAATTGCGGCGCGTTGCAGTTAATGTGCCCGGCGCCAGCGAATTCTGGCAGGCCGGCAAGAGCGTATCGGGAATCAATGCGGTTCAGCCCGTCGACGATATTGTCTGGCGATTCGGGCGTGCCGCAGCAGCAGCACAGGCGTCTGGCATGATTTCTGCATGATCCCTGTAGAAGGCAACAAATGCGGTTTGAGGGATTATGCCGAAAATCATCCGCAATCCGGCAGGTAGCGGCGCTGAATTGCAGCTCGAAAATATCGTAGTAGACGACACAGACTATCTTCGTGAAATCGGTCCGGCAGGACTGGTGTTTTCTTCTGTCATGCCTCTCAACGCTGGTGCGGTGGTTCGTTTGCGTATCCCCCTGTTGCGTCCGGTACTGGATACGACCGGCTGTGTTGCGTGGTGTCGTCCGGAGCAGGACTGCTTTGTGGTCGGCGTCGAATTCCACAACAAGATTGATCGTTTTCATGCGCGCATGGCGCAGCAGGTGTGTCACATCGAGCATTACCGCAAGACTGTACGAGAGAATGAAGGGCGCGAACTTTCGCGACAAGAAGCGGCCCTCGAATGGATCAGGAATTATGCCCATGATTTTCCGGGACCTGAAGACTTTTATTCCGAATAGAAGCACCGGATTAGGTGGCCAAGCATTCGCTGGCAGATATGGGTGCGAAGTGATGTGCTCCGAGGACGCAGTCAGTGCCGTCCGTCGCCCGTTGTGTGTCGTATAACGATTATTGGAGAACAGGGACTTCGATGCTGTTGTCCAATGACAGACAGGTCATATGAGTTTCCTTCGAGAAAGGACGCCTGCCATGCAAGCTGGCCATCGATCCGTTTTTATTGCGATTTTCGCGACGCTGATGCTTGCGGCGTGCAGCCAGCCGCAGCAGATCCAGGCGGAAGTGGGCAGCTATCGAATCGAGGAAGTTCCGCTTCCCTATGAACCTCCGGGAATCCAGTTGGCGGTTCCGCCGGCTCTTGCGCCTGTGGAGCCGCGTGTTGTGTCGCATGGATCGCGCAGGCTCAAGCTGATTGCACTCACATTTGACGCATGTTCGACCGCAAAGCCGAGCCGATACGATCGCCATATTACGAAGGTACTGGTCGATATGAAGGTGCCGGCAACGATCTTTTTGGGAGGCAAATGGATGGAAGATCAGCCGGAACACACTCGCTATCTTGCATCAATGCCGCAGTTCGAGCTTGGCAACCACACCTATCTGCATCCGCACATGACGCGGGTATCAGACAAGCGTCTGCACAACGAGCTCGAGTGGACCGAGGAGGTGATGTATACCTTGACCGGCCGCCAGGCGACGCTGTTCCGGGCGCCCTTCGGCGAGTACGACAGTCGCGTGGTGCATGCCGCCGCAAGTCTCGGCATGACGACGGTGCAGTATGATCTCGCCTCGGGAGATCCTGATGCCCATATTTCGGCGCAGCGCCTGATAGACTATGTAAGCGAGATGACCCACGCGGGATCAATTATTGTTATGCACATCAATGGCCGTGGCTGGCACACAGCCAAAGCGTTGCCACAGATCATCACGCGTTTGCGCCAGCGCGGCTTCCAATTTGTGACGGTCAGCGAGCTGATCGATGCAGATTCGTTGCAACGACACAAATCCTAGACCCTGGACAGCAGCGCTCTTTTCTAGCAATTTCCCTGCGAAACAGAATTAGCTTCATCAGCTGCTTGAATGGGCGCCACTTATGAGGGCGGCGCTCGATATGGCGGCGGAAAAGTCCGGGTGAAATAAACCGGCTAGTGCCGGCCGGTATCTCGGCATTGCAGCGTACTCGTCTTTTGGCGGTCACGTGGCCCAGGTCGCAGAAATATCCGTAGAAGCGGATGGGTCGGTTCGGGCGCGCCGGATTGTGTGTGCTATTGACTGCGGTATTGCAGTTAATCCGGATATCATCGAAGCGCAGATGGAGGGCGCAGCAGTCTTTGCGCTGAGTGCGGCACTCAAAGGCGAAATTACCGTGGCAGATGGGCGTGTGCAGCAGGGCACTTTCAATGATAATCAGGTAATGCGGATCGGCGAAATGCCGGACTTCGAAGTGCATATCCTGCCGAGCGATGCTGCCCCGGGGGTGTCGGCGAACCCGGGGTGCCGCCAGTCGCGCCGGCACTGACCAAAGCCATATTCGCGGCGACCGCGCAACAAAATTCGTCGCCTGCCTGTCATGCTATCAGAGCTGGCCCGGGCCTGATGCAGGATCTGGTTTTTGCCCTAAACCACAAGTAAACCTATACTGCCGGGCGAACGCGATCGATATTGAACTGCCGTCTACGGAGAAGTTATGCGCCCGTTGCACCTGCTTGCCATTCTTGACCGGGAATTCACCAGTGCCCGGGACGGCCACCACACGCCGGTAATGTTGTGGGGCCCGCCAGGGGTAGGAAAATCGGAAATGGTCGCACAAATTGCTTCCCGGCATGCCGTTCCGGTCGTTGACATCCGTCTCTCGCAGATGGAGCCAACCGATTTGCGCGGCATCCCGTTTCGGGCTGGCGAAATAGTTGAGTGGGCGATCCCGGCGATGCTGCCGGACGCCGTGCGCCATGGGCCGACAGGCATACTGTTTCTGGATGAGATAACGTCGGCGGCACCGACCGTATCTGCAGCTGCCTATCAGCTGATTCTCGACCGGCGCCTCGGAGCCTACCGGATACCCGACGGCTGGGCGATCTTTGCCGCCGGGAATCGCCAGGGCGATCGCGGCGTGACCTACAGCATGCCGGCGCCATTGGCCAACCGCTTTTCACATTTCGAGGTCGAAGTTAACCTCGATGACTGGGTAAGCTGGGCTTATGCCAATTCCATCGATGAACGCATAATCGCCTTTCTGAGGTTCCGGCCGGAACTTCTGTTTGATTTCGATCCGGCGCACAATCCTGTCGCGTTTCCGAGTCCGCGGTCCTGGGGGTTTGCGCACCGTGCTTTGCACAAGTTCGGCGACGAGGCGGATCTTCTGCGTGGCGCGCTACAGGCCTGCGTCGGGCCGGCTGCGGCCATTGAGCTGCAGGCGTTCATTGACAATCTCGACAATTTGCCGGACATCGACGCCATCCTGAGCGGCGAAGTGGTGCCAGTGCCGCGCGAGACCGATCTGCAGTACGCGGTAGCGACTGCGCTTGTAGGTCGTGCGCTGCGGGCCAAGGGCAGTGCAGATGAAAACCGTGTATACGGGCATATTCTCGACTATGCCGGCAGGTTTCCGCAGCGCGAGATGGGGGTCATGCTGGTGTCTGACATGCAGCGTGCCGTGGGCCGCAAACTGTTCTTGCTCCCGCAATTCAGCGCCTGGGCAAAGAACATCGCGGATGTGATGTTGTTCGATATGTGATGATCATGGCCGTGCACGACGACATCGAGACAAAACTGGCGGCGGCGCGCGCGCGACTCATTCTCGATAAACCGTTTCTTGGCGCGCTCGTACTGAGGTTGCCGGTAGTCGCGGCCGATCCGGCGTGGTGCAAGACTACCGCGACCGATGCGCGCGGCTTCTATTATAACCGCGATTACATCGCAGCTCTCAATATGGAGCAGACGCAATTCGTATTGGCGCACGAAGCATTGCACTGTGCGTTATCCCATTTTGTGCGTCGCCAGCACCGCGTAAAGCGACGCTGGGATCTCGCCTGCGACTATGCCGTCAATCCTCTACTTGTAAACGATGGCCTCGCGCCGCCACCCGGCACTCTCGTACTTGACTGCTATGACGGCATGACTGCCGAGGAGATTTATCCCTGCATCCAGGAGAATAACGAGCAGGAACCGCTCGACCAGCACCTGTATGATGAAGAAGACAGCCGGACGGAACGAGAATCCTCCGGTGGTGGGGATGGTCGCGACCGGCAACCGGATGAGGCACAGCGCGGTGGTCGCCATCAAAGGGAGGGGCACAGTGTGGAAGGCGATTCTGCGCCGCCTCCGCTGACCGAAAGCGAACGCGAGGCGCTTAGTGTGCAATGGCGCCAGCGTCTGGCGGGTGCAGCCCAGCAGGCGATGCAGGCCGGTAAGCTTTCCGCTTCCATGGCGCGCATTGTCGACCACCTGTTGCAGCCGCAGCTGCCATGGCGAATGCTACTCGCGCGCTACATGAGCGCGAGCGCGCGCGACGATTACAGTTTCCAGCGTCCTTCTCGCCGTGAAGGGGCAGCGATACTGCCGAGCCTGCGGAGTACGCAGGTTGAGCTTGCTATTGTGCTCGATACCAGCGGGTCCATCAGCGATACCGAAATGCGCGAATTTCTGGCGGAGGTGAATGCACTCAAGGGCCAGTTGCGGGCGCGTGTCACTCTGCATGCCTGTGATGACGAACTCAGCGAGGAGGGTCCCTGGTCCTGCGAACCGTGGGGGGAGCTGGTGCTTCCGGAGGCATTAACCGGCGGCGGTGGTACGAGTTTTGTCCCGCCATTTGAATGGCTGGAGCGGCAGGATCGCCAACCAGACCTGCTACTGTACTTCACTGACGCAGACGGCAGTTTTCCGCACAGCCCACCCGTTTTTCCGGTCATCTGGCTGGTCAAGGGCAAGGCTCCCGTGCCTTGGGGTCAGCGAATCCAACTGAACTAAAGGGCCGACGAGCCAGCGCCCGCCGGTAGCATTATGGAACTTTGTGATCAGGATCTATTGCGACTGAATGTGCTGCTCTCTAACCCGATCGAGGCAATTCGGGTCGATGAACAAAACATGACAGTTCATGGACTCTATGGCACTCACGAAGCGCGAGTGAAGCTCAGTCCGAGCGGTCGCCCCGAACAATATCTTCGTTACGTGCGTGAGTTGCTTTCTGGTTATGTGCTTGGATCACCTGGAGGTTACCCGGCGTTTCTGCAGCGCTGGACGCGCATGGGTCAGGCACGTGACGCGCGTCTGGCGGAGTTGCTGATGCTTGGAGAACCGGAGGCGGTGGTTGCGGTCGCCGGAGCTGCGGGGTTGACTGACGAGCTTGCGCGCCGTGCCTGGTGGGCGATGCCTACTCCGGACAATGCGCGCTGCATGCTCGCGCGCGAGTGCGTGGTCCAGGGCAGCATGGGCCGGGTGCTGGCAGAATACCTTACCGAGTATCTGCCGTTTGAAACTGAACCTCTTGCGATCATTGCGACCGTACGTCTGGTGCTGCAGCCAGGTTTGATCGACGATGCCGCGCGCCGACGCATATGGGAAAAGGGCCGTCACCAGAATATCTATCAGATCGGCTTTCTCGAGGCGACGCCGGATGCATTGCCAGATGAAGAACCGGCACGCCCCGACTTTTCACACCAATCCGAGATGCTGGAACCGCTGGCGCGCTCGGGCAATCAATATGCGGCGCAGCTGTTGCGGCTGCTCGACCGGACAGGCCAGAGTTTCATGGTGGTATCTGAACGGATTTTGCAAAAACCGGCGACCCAAGAGGCCGCGATCTGCGTTATGAACGCCATTGGAGGCTATTTTCGTGGTTCCACGCCTCTGGACGAACCACCGCGCGACATGAATGCGGCCATTGAGCGCGCCTGCATGCAGTATGAGAGTGCGGCAGGGGCAGCGACGCATACCGGCCCGCTCGCCGAGATTGTGCAGTCGGTGCCGTTGCTTAAGCAGGAGATTCTGGCATTGCTGGCTGTGTCACAGGTCAGCGAGACGATGCTGAATCCGATTTTCTCCCATACCACTGCCGTCGGGACCGTCATGAGGAAGAAGATAGAGCCTCTTGTTAAATTGATCCTGCGGCAGTACGCGGTACTATGCGCGCGGACGGGCAGTTAGGATTATTCCGCCTTTTCCGTATCGGCGCTGGCGCGCAGGCCAGTCTCTAGGTTTGGGTAGAGAAGCTCGACGCCAAACTCTTCGCGCATGCGCCGGTTGTCAATGCGCCGCGATTCTCCTAGATACGAAAGCATCTCCGGGCTCAGGATGCGCATGGCCTCGGCGCGAGTCACCACCGGCGGCCGTGGCAGACCGAGCGCGTCGGCAACGCAATTGAAATAGCCGGTCATTGATCGCGGGTTCCCGTCGCTTGCATTATAAATGGTGTCGGCAGACCCCCGATCGACCGCTGCGACGCAAACACGGGCGAGATCGTCAGCGTGGATTCGGTTGCTGAATCCGCATTCGATTTCATTGACCACCGGGCGACGCGAACGGATCGCTTCGACGGGCAGGCGCCCTTGTCCGTAAATTCCCGGCACGCGCAGGATGACTACCGGCACCTGGTGTTGGCGACCCCACACTCGAAGTGTCGTTTCAGCGTCCAGACGGCGCCGGCTGCGAGCCGATTGCGGGTTAACCGGAGTTTCCTCGTTCACCCAGGCCCCGTGACTGTCCCCATAAACGCCGGTGGTGCTGATGTAGACAATTTTTTCCGGATACGGACCTTCGGCCAATGTTTCGAGGAAGGCGCGCATGCGCAAGTCGGTATAGCCGGTGGGTGCGGGCGGTGCGAAGTAATAGAGAAGGGAATGGCTGCAGGCGAGTTTCACCGGAGTCTGTGGTTTATCGAGATCCATATCTACAACCTCGATGCCGAACTCGTGCAGACGCGCAGTCTTTTCAGTACTGCGTGCTGTCGCAATCACTGTGCTTCCGCGTGCTTGCCACAATGCGGCAACGCGCAAGCCGATCTCCCCGCACCCAACGATGATGACCCTCTGCGTGTCCATATTTAATTGACCGATTCTACCTCGGCGAGTCTGCGTCACGTCGCGAGCATACCATCGGGGCGGCTGTGGGCTGAACTCCCGGCGCCAGTGCCACCGCCTGAGTGTTATGGCATCATGGTCGTGAATTGTCTATATGAGGAATCCACTTCGTGAGCATTTCCTTGCAGCGACAAACGGACATTTCAGACATTTCCGGCCTCGCGCCCGGCGAGGCAGCGTCACGGCTCGCGGCCGAAGGTTACAACGAGCTGCCGTCGAACAGGCCGCGTCGGCTGACCGAAATCGCCTTTGGTGTCGTGCGGGAACCGATGTTTCTGCTATTGTTTTCCTGTGGCGCGATCTATCTGTTTCTCGGTGACATCCGCGAGGCATTGATGCTGCTCGGATTCGTTGCGGTGGTAATGGGCATTTCCCTGTACCAGGAGCGCAAGACTGAACGTGCGCTGGAGGCGTTGCGGGATCTGTCCAGTCCTCGCGCTTTGGTGATTCGCGGCGGCGAAGCGCGACGCATACCCGGTCGGGAATTGGTTCGCGGGGATTTCCTGATACTCGCCGAAGGTGATCGCATTCCGGCAGACGCTTGCCTGGTGACAGGCAGCAATTTTCACGCCGATGAGTCATTGCTTACTGGTGAATCAGTACCGGTGCGCAAGCGCGCGACCGACGGTACGATCAATGCTGTTAGGCCGCGCCCCGGCGGCGACGATCTGGCCATTGTATACGCCGGCACTCTGGTGGTGCAGGGCAAGGGAATCGCCGAGGTACTGGCAACGGGTATGCACACCGAGATCGGTCATATCGGGCGCGCACTCAAGATGCTTGGTCAGGAAGACACCTCGCTTCAGCGCGATACCGCGCGTCTCGTTAGACAGCTTGCCTTGGTCGGTCTTATCGTGTGCGCAATCGTGGTCGTGGTTTACGGTCTGACGCGAGGGGACTGGGTTAACGGGGTTCTGGCTGGGCTTGCTACCGCAATGGCAATTCTGCCGGAGGAATTTCCGGTTGTGCTTACGATTTTTCTGGCACTCGGCGCATGGCGGATCTCCCGCGAACACGTTCTGACACGACGTATAGCCGCAATCGAGAGCCTGGGTGCGGCGACGGTGCTTTGCGTCGACAAGACCGGCACCCTGACTCAGAATCAAATGTCGGTAAAACGCCTTTATGTCGACAACAATTACCTCGAACTGCCCGCTGCTCCGGGTGTGGTACCGGAACGCTTCCACGAACTGGTCGAATTCGCAATCTTGGCGAGTCAACGCGACCCGTTTGATCCGATGGAGAAAGCGCTGCGTCGCCTGGGAAGGGAGGTCCTGGGCAACACTGAGCACCTGCACGACGATTGGTCGCTTATGCGCGAATATTCTCTGTCACCGCAGCTGTTGGCGCTGTCGCATGTATGGCGCGCGCCACAAGGTCGGGAATATGTAATTGCCGCCAAGGGCGCTCCGGAGGCGATCGCCGATCTCTGCCATCTAACCGAGTCGCAGACGCGGGCGCTAGTGCACAGTGTAGGTGTATTGGCGGCAGACGGGCTCCGGGTGTTAGGCGTCGCGAAGTCGGAATTCGGCGAGACTCAATTGCCCGGCAAACAGCACGACTTCACCTTCGGGTTTCTCGGGCTCGTTGGTCTGGAGGATCCCGTCAGACCATCTGTTCCGGCAGCGGTAGCTGCCTGCCGTGGTGCCGGTATACGTGTCGTGATGATTACCGGTGATTATGCCGGTACAGCTCGCAGTATTGCCCTCCAGATAGGCCTGAATACGGAAAACCAGATTGTTACCGGCGCAGAGCTTGATGTGATGACCGATGTTGAATTGAGGAAACGCATAGGTAGTGTGAGTGTGTTCGCGCGTGTTGCTCCGGAGCAGAAGCTGCGGATAGTCGAGGCGCTAAAGGCCAACGGCGATATCGTTGCGATGACCGGTGATGGTGTAAATGACGCGCCGGCGCTTAAGGCCGCGCATATCGGTGTCGCCATGGGTGGCCGCGGCACCGATGTGGCGCGTGAATCTGCCGCTCTAGTGCTTCTTGATGATGATTTTTCATCGATCGTGAATGCTGTTCGCCTTGGACGCCGCGTAGCTGACAATCTGCGCCGCGCCATGGCATTTATTGTTGCAGCCCATGTGCCCATCATAGGTCTTTCACTGATTCCGGTTTTGCTGCGATGGCCGCTGGTACTGGGACCTGTCCACATAGCATTTTTGCAGCTGATTATCGATCCGGCGTGTTCAATCGTGTTCGAGGCGGAGGCTGGGGAACCGGACTTGATGCAGCGGTCGCCACGCGACCCGAAGGCGGCGCTATTTGATCGGCGTACTATCGCACTGAGTATCATGCAGGGGTTGACCGTGATGCTAATCGTGGTTGGAATATTTGCAATATCGCTATGGGATGGTCTGGACGAGAGCAAGGCGCGTGCTCTGAGTTTTGTAACCCTGGTAGTTTCCGATCTCGCGTTGATCTTCACCAATCGCTCGTGGTCACGCTCTATACTGGCGACCCTGCGTTCCCCAAACCGGGCATTATGGTGGGTTGTGGGCGGGACCTTGCTTGTGCTCGGCGTGGTTCTCTATATACCGGCGGTTCGGATCCTCTTTCGTTTCGGTGTATTGCCCTTTCACGAACTGCTTTTCTGTTTGGCTGCGGGATTGGCGAGCGTGCTTTGGTTTGAACTGCGTAAACCCTGGCTCCAGGGACGGTAAGGCCGGCGCAGTTGTTGTTTTCACGGTGCCGGCATCCGCTACAAAATGTCCGTGACAAAGCAGTATTTGCGTCCAGAGCCCGAGCCGCTTCGGTCGATAGCCACGGCGTATGCCCCTGAAACGGCAGTGCGCGCTACTGCGGCAGGGCCGGTTCAAAAAGGAATTCGTGCTGGCGGATTCGACGGCGGACGGCTGAGATCAGTGATTCAGCCAGGCAATCCACTGTGCGTGCAACGACACATCTACGCCTTCGCTGCGCGCGCGCAGCTGAAGAAATGTCTGAAGGTCCATGAGCAATTCGGATTCCATCAGTGCCGGGTTGTGCGAAAGCTGGGCATGCAGGATGACATAGATACTCTTCAGTTCTTGCACGGGGTATTGATCGAGTGACTTCATTTTTAACAATGCCTGCAGTCTTGGAATTGAAATTCAGTGTTCGATGATGATCGGCCTGCTCCGCTCGAGTGCTTTTTCGCGTGCCTGCATATAACTATCAATCTGTCGCTGTACATGCATGGATTCTTCGTCGGTTACTGTGAACGCCTCAAAGCTGGCCAGACCCCGCCCTGATTTCACCAGTATCTGCCTGAGCAGCAGCCTGGCTGGTGGCGGGCAGCTAATGGGCTGGATCTTGTCGATCCGATCAATGTCTACGCTTGCAATCCCGCTCTGGCCACTGCAGTCAGCGGTTTGAAACGTGATTTTGAACGGTTTGAGGCTGTTGTCGGCATGCGCTGACAACGCCGTGAACACGCAAAATGCACCACACATGACGATCAAAAGTTTTATGATCGAGCCCTCCGTGGATCGGTGCGCAAAGGCTCACGCTGAATCAATTCCATTTGTACGCGTCCGGACGGAGGCTGTCAATTCGCGCATGAAATTGGCGTGCCGCAATGATCATCGGCAGACGTTATCAAGTCCTCGTGAAACCGGCATATAATGAATTTCAGTGTGCGATACAGAATACATGCCGGCAGTAACCAATTTCGCATGGAAACCGCCATGTCCCTTGCAGAGAGCTGGAACGAAGAAAAGCAGTCATCTTATTTATACCAGGTCCTGGCCCGGACGGAGCCAGATACCTCAAAGGCGGGGCTGTTTGACAGCCTCGCGCGTGCCGCCGATACCCAGGCGCAACTATGGGAAAACAAGATTCGTCAAAGCGGTGGCACCGTGCCGGCCGGATATATCCCTTCGCTGCGGGCACGGCTCGTCGTCCTGCTTATCCGCAGCTTCGGGCCGCGCCGAATCCTGCCGGTCCTCGCGGCAATAAAGGTTCGCGGAATTTCTGTCTACCGGGGGTCGACCCTGGTTGGCGGTCATCCCATGCCTGTTTCGGTGGAAGGGATCGGCCACCGGCACACCGGGGTAGGTGGCAGCAATCTGCGAGCAGCTGTGTTCGGAATTAATGACGGCCTGGTCTCGAACACCAGCCTGATCTTGGGGGTAGCCGGCGCGGTATCAGACTTCAAGGTGATCCTGTTGTCTGGCGCCGCGGGTCTGCTCGCCGGAGCGTTTTCCATGGCGGCGGGCGAGTACATCTCCATGCGTTCCCAGCGCGAGATGTACGAATATCAGATTGATCTCGAGCGCAAGGAAGTTGATGAATATCCAGAGGAAGAGGCCGAAGAACTTGCCCTGATTTACAACGCGCGCGGCGTATCGATGGAGCGAGCACGGCAGGTGGCGCACGAGATTATCCAGGATCGCGAGCACGCGCTTAATACACTGGCACGCGAAGAGCTCGGCCTGAACCCCGATGACCTGGGTTCGGCCTGGGGCGCCGCCATCTTCTCGTTCGCCGCTTTTGCAGTCGGCGGTTTCGTTCCGCTGGTGCCATTCATGCTCGGTTTTGGGAATCATGCGGTGGTTGCAGCTGCGCTGCTTGCAGCAGCAGGCCTGTTTCTGGTGGGCGCGCTGCTAAGTCTCTTTACCGGTCGGCGCGCTTGGCGCAGCGGATTGCGAATGGTGTTTATCGGCGCCGCTGCCGGGATTGCGACTTATTCAATTGGACGGTTGCTGGGCGTGAGTTTGTCCTGATGCTCCCGGCCGCATCATCTGCACCTGCGGGCATTAATAACCAGGGAGCGTAACCATGGCCAGCAATCTGGAAGAATTCCGATCTCGCAAAATTTGTCGATCCGGGCGCTTTACATGATTCCGTTTGCGCTGACTTACGGCATTGCGGATACGATCATTTCGGAGTTGTAATTGCGCAGTTCGTTTGTTTGTCTTGTTCGCTGGCGGCTGGACTGAGCGTCTTCTCTGCGAGGTTAATCGGATTTTTTGACGGTCCACGCTGGTCGAAGAAGTTTGTGCTGGAAATGCCGACCTGATGCGGAAGATGCACCGCGGTGCAGTCATCAACACCAGATTCTGACAATAAGCCGTGTTGTGGCGAAGGATTAAAATGCTGTTGGCGATGCTTTTCGGAATCCTGCTGGTGTTTGCGACGGTTCTGATTCACTACGAGGTTTTGCGGATTACTTCCAGCCTGGTAATGCGACTGGCCATTCCGCCACGCCCGCGGCTGTTAGTCGTAATCTTCGCCGTGTTTCTTGCCCACACGATCGAGATCTGGCTCTATGCCGTGGCCTATTTCCTTCTGGGACACGATTTTGGATTGGGAGTGCTTGGAAGATTTGGAGGCGTGTTTGGCTATCATTTCCGGGATTTCCTCTATTTCTCCACGATTACATATACTTCGCTCGGTCTCGGTGATGTCTACCCGCTTGGCGATCTGCGATTGATTGCCGGCACTGAGGCCCTGACCGGTTTATTGATGATCGGCTGGTCCGCTTCGTTTACCTACCTGGCGATGGAAAAATTCTGGGGGCTGCATCGAAAGCGCCCTGACTGAAACTGGGGCAGATCCTGGCGAATGCAGCTCTTTGCGAGCCGCCGATCAGGTGCGATCCTGATCTTCGACGAACTCAATCCCGTTGCCATCCGGATCGCGGCAAAAAAGCGCACGCCGTCCGGACCGGCTCCGGGTGTAGGCGATGGATGCGAATTCCAGAGCGGCGTGCACGGGTGCGATATCCCGCACGCTGATGGCAATGTGGCGATCGCGGCCGGCGTGGTCGGGGCGGTTGCTCGCAGGATCCGGGCTCGGCAATTCCAGGAGATGGATATGTTGATTGCCTACCTTCAGCCAGACTCCCGGGAATCCGAGATCGGGACGCCTCGAATCGACCACGAATCCGAGGGCATCACGGTAAAATTCCAATGCTCGCCGGGTGTCAGTAACCAGAACGCCTACGTGGGGTATGGCGCGATATTCGATTTCGGCGGTCATGCGCGGGTTCTCCGGCGGAGCTGGGCAAGCGAAAGCGGCATCTCGGCCTGGATCAAAAAAACGGCTTGTCCTTCGCTGTCTTGAATCGGTCCACCGCGGCAATGATTTCCTGTCTGGCCATCTCGGCGCCCGCCCAACCTTCGACCCGGACCCATTTGTTTGGTTCCAGGTCCTTGTAGTGCTCAAAAAAGTGGGCAATCTGTGCCAGCAACATTGCTGGCATATCCTCGTGCGATTTGACATGACGATAGAGCGCACAAAGCTTGTCGATCGGTACTGTGAGCAGTTTCGAGTCCGGCCCCGCTTCGTCGACCATTTTAAGCAGTCCCACGGGTCGACAGCGTATGACCGAGCCACTGATAAGCGGTACTGGTGTAACGACGAGCACATCTGCCGGATCCCCGTCTTCCGACAGGGTGTGGGGGATATAGCCATAATTGCATGGGTACCGCATGGCGGTATTCATGAAGCGGTCGACGAACATCGCGCCGGTAGCCTTATCGACCTCGTATTTCACCGGTTCGCTGTGAGAGGGGATTTCGATGATGACATTAATGTTGGCGGGAACGTCGCTGCCCGAATTTACCCTGTCGATATTCATCGATTTTATCCATTCGAAATCGTGGATTTTGGCACAATCCCGGGAAAGCGAATACCCTGGTGTACTTCGTTCCTGACGGACAACAGGCTGCGTTTGCATTGCCCCGGTTTGCCGGCAAAAACGTCACGGGTTCCGGGCTGTTCCAGCCCGTCCGATCAGATTCCCGCCGGCGGAGCGATGACCGAGGCGACAGTCCGGCTTCCTTCGGACATTTCCCGCTTTTCATCCGCCCGGTTCCTGACCGCCAAATAATGCTCGCGCATACGGGCAGTATGCTGGCGAACGAACCAAAACGCTGACTCGTGGTATAACTGTACGATCTATCGCACATCATGTACCTTAAAAATTCGAAAATGATAAGCCGGCTTACCATCGTTACCCAGGGAAAGGGTTTGCAGGAGATTACCCATGCCGTCCAGGACGCGGTAAGCAAGTGCGGCATTGCAGAAGGTCTTTGTACGGTTTTTGTGCAGCATACCTCGGCGAGCCTAGTAGTGCAGGAGAATGCCGATCCGTCGGCACGCCGTGATCTCGAGCGCTGGCTTGATCGTCTGGTCCCGGAGGGAGATCTGCTCTATAGCCACAGCAGCGAGGGTGAGGACGACATGCCCGCCCATATCAAGGCTGCACTCACGGCAACCAGTTTACCCATCCCGATCGTCGGCGGTCGTCTGGGTCTGGGTACCTGGCAGGGTGTTTATTTATGGGAGCACCGCCACCGCGGGAGTCCGCGGCACGTGCTTGTTCATGTAGGGGCCTGAGCCGCGTTCCCGTGTCGGAACGCTAAAATTTGTCAGCGGACGGGCGTGCGTTTAGGATATAAATGCATTCGAATTGGTCTCCTTGGGGATGTAACGTTTCCAGAGTTTAGTAAACTGGCATGTCATGTCGGAGGTGGAACAATGAACAATAACAAGGCCGAACTTTACAGTCTCCAGTTGGCCACAGACGCCGACCAGAATGTAAACACAGGCGCCAGACCCGGCCATGTACGCGACCGCGTATTCTCCGCGCGCCGTGTTTTTGGGACTGATCGCCGGCTCCTGCAATGGTTACTTAAGGCTATGGGTAATCCACCGGTCCGATTTATCCTCTGGAATGGCGAAGAAGTGTACGGAAGCGAGGATCCCCCAATTGCACAGGTGTATATCGGTGACCGGGCGGCGCTATTGCGCCTGGCTACAAATCCGGATCTCAATTTCGGCGACATTTACAGCTCAGGCCGCATCGACGTCGAGGGCGATCTGGTCGAATTTCTGGAAACGGTCTACCGTTCGGCTGCAGCTGCTCCGGTCGGCGATATCTCGCGTCGGATTGTTTCACGTTCACGCCAGGCTCGTCCCAACACGCTGTCGGGATCACGCGACAATATTCATCGGCACTACGATATTGGAAATGATTTCTACCAGCTCTGGCTGGACGAGCAGATGGTGTACACCTGCGCCTATTTTCCGAACCCGGGTGCGACCCTTGAGCAAGCGCAGACTGCCAAGATGGATCATGTGTGCCGCAAACTTCAACTAAAATCCGGCGACAGCGTGGTCGAAGCAGGCTGTGGCTGGGGATCGCTCGCGCGACACATGGCCAGGCACTACGGTGTCAAGGTAAAGGCCTATAATATTTCCCATCAGCAGGTCGCCTATGCGCGCGAGCGCGCGCACGCTGAAGGTCTCGACGGTACTGTGGAATACGTAGAGGACGACTATCGCAATATTACTGGAGATTTTGATGCGTTCGTTTCGGTGGGCATGCTGGAGCATGTTGGCGCCGACAATTATCGCGAACTTGGCGAAGTGATTCACGGTTGTCTCAAGGAATCCGGCCACGGGCTGATTCATTCAATCGGGCGCAGTCTGCCGAAACCCATGAATGCATGGATCGAGAAGCGCATATTCCCGGGAGCGTATCCGCCCACCATCGCCGAGATAATGCAGATATTCGAGCCCCGGGAGTTTTCCGTCCTGGATATAGAAAACCTGCGTCTGCATTATGCCCGTACCCTCGAGCACTGGCTGTGGCGTTTCGAAAAGAACGCAGAGCGCGTGGCATCAATGTTCGACGAGACCTTCGTGCGCGCCTGGCGCCTCTATCTTGCCGGCTCGGTTGCTGCGTTTCGGACGAGCGAGATGCAGTTGTTCCAAGTGCTGTTTGCGCCACGCAATAACAACCAGATCCCATGGACTCGCGCCCACCTCTATGCGCCGTCCGACGAAGGGGGGCGCTGAACGTGGAATCGAGCGAGGTGCTGATCGTTGGCGGCGGCCCTGCGGGCTCAAGTTGCGCCTGGCGGCTGGCGCGCCAGGGTGTGGATTGCCGCGTACTCGATGGCCAGAGTTTTCCACGCACCAAGCTGTGCGCCGGCTGGATCACGCCGGAGGTGGTTAGCGACCTTGAAATCAGCATTCCCGATTATCCGCACCGTTTCCTGACGTTTGAGCGCCTTCGTATCCACATCTTTGGGCTGGGTTTCAGGCTTAACAGTCAACAGCATTCGATCCGCCGCTACGAGTTCGACGACTGGCTGCTAAAGCGCTCAGGCGTGCCTGTAACGACACATAATGTCCGAGAGATCCGGAAGGAAGGGGAATATTACGTTGTCGACGATCAGTTTCGCGCGCGTTACCTGGTCGGCGCCGGTGGGACGAAGTGCCCTGTGTACCGTAACCTGTTTCGTGCGGCAAACCCGCGCGCCAAGGAGCTTCAGACTGTTACTCTGGAACAGGAATTTCCCTGCGACTACCGCGATAAGGACTGCCACCTGTGGTTCTTCGAAAAGGGATTTCCCGGTTATTCGTGGTATGTGCCCAAGGCGCAGGCCTATGTGAACGTCGGCATTGGAGGCATGGCAAGTCAGCTCAAGCGTCGCGATGAAGATATCTGGAGCCACTGGGACACGTTGGTGGGCAAACTGAGGTACTCCGGAATGATTGGTGGCGACCATCAATTTGATCCCAAGGGCTACAGCTATTACCTCAGATCGGATGTTCGTGTCGCGCGCATCGATAATGCATTTATCGTGGGTGACGCCGCTGGCCTTGCGACACGGGACCTGTGTGAAGGTATCGGCCCTGCAGTGCGGAGCGGACTTATGGCAGCAGAGGCAATTCTTACTGGTGCGGACTATAGTCTGAAGGCCATTGCGCCCTATACGAGCGATCAGGGGCTGGTTTACAAGTCGCTCGGGTTCATGTTTGTCGAACGTGAGCGCAAGCGCCTCGCGCGCGCTAGCGCGTCGGCCTGAGGCAGGAACCGCGTTCTCGCGGGTTTTAGGTTCGTCCCAAGGTATTATTCTGTGGGTGCAAGACGCCGCCCGCCAGTTCGCGCTATAATCCCCGCCCGTTCAGCAGTCCGACCCCATCGATGAAGACCGCGCCTGACCTCTTTTCCTATCGCAAATACTGGGCCGAGCGCTTCGGTGTTGCCCCGGTGCTCCCCACGACGCGAGGCGAGATGGATGACCTCGGCTGGGACGCCTGCGATATCGTGATCGTTACCGGGGATGCCTACGTGGATCACCCCAGTTTTGGTATGGCAATTGTCGGGCGTCTGCTGGAAGCTCAGGGTTTTCGCGTTGGCATCATCTCCCAGCCGGACTGGCACAGCACGGCCCATTTCATGGCGCTCGGACGACCGAAACTCTTTTTCGGCATCACTGCCGGCAACATGGATTCGATGGTCAATCGTTATACAGCCGACCGCCGGATCCGCTCTGATGATGCCTACTCGCCCGACGGCGCGGGCGGGAAGCGTCCTGACCGCTCGGTCATCGTATACACGCAGCGGACGCGTGAAGCCTATGATGGCGTGCCCATAATCATCGGCGGGATTGAGGCTAGCCTGCGCCGTATAGCGCACTATGATTACTGGTCTGACAAGGTGCGTCGTTCGATACTGCTGGATGCGAAAGCCGACCTGCTCGTGTTTGGGAATGGCGAACGCCAGATAGTCGAGATTGCCCACCGGCTTGCCCGCAGCGAGCCAGTCTCGACCATCACCGACGTGCGCGGAACGGTATTTGCGCGCCCGGGCACCCCGGCTGGCTGGTCAGAAATCGACTCAACCAGCATCGATGCACCGGGACCGCTGGGTCCATCGGTAGATCCATATGCATCGCAGGAGGAGCTGCGCCGGACCTTCGGACATGAAGCTGCGCCGGCTGACTCAAAACCATTGAGATTCCAGCGACTCACTAAGACGCCGGATCGCGACCATAGCGTAATCCGCCTGCCTGGGTTTGAGGAAGTTGCAGCTGATCCGGTGCTTTACGCCCATGCTTCGCGTGTATTGCATACCGAATCCAATCCGGGCAACGCCCGCGCGCTGGTGCAGCGTCATGGGGATCGCGACATTTGGCTCAATCCTCCGCCACTTCCCCTGTCCACACGGGAAATGGATCGGATCTACGAACTGCCTTACACGCGCCGACCACACCCGTCCTATGGCGAAGCGCGCATTCCTGCCTATGAAATGATCCGGTTCTCCATCACGATCCAGCGCGGCTGTTTCGGCGGCTGCACCTTTTGTTCGATCACAGAGCATGAAGGCCGGATAATCCAGAGCCGTTCTGAGGACTCGGTAATCCGCGAAATCGAGACGGTGCGTGATTTTGTACCCGGGTTCACCGGAATTATTTCGGATCTGGGCGGACCGACCGCGAATATGTACCGTCTGCACTGCAAGAGTCCCGAAATCGAGTCAGCCTGTCGCCGGCCGTCGTGCGTTTACCCAGGAATTTGCAAGAACCTGGACACTGACCACGCACCGCTAATTCGCCTGTATCGTCGGGCGCGGGCGGTGCAGGGAGTGAAGAAAGTGCTCATTGCGTCCGGGGTACGCTACGATCTTGCAACAGAATCACCGGAATATGTAAAGGAACTGGTGAGCCATCATGTCGGCGGCTATCTCAAGATCGCACCAGAGCATCTGCGCGACGGTCCGTTGAGCAAGATGATGAAGCCGGGCATGGGCACATATGACCGGTTCAAGGAAATGTTCGACCGGTTTTCGAAGGAAGCCGGCAAGGAACAATATCTTATCCCTTATTTCATTGCTGCCCACCCGGGTACAACCGATGAGGATATGCTTGAGCTGGCATTATGGTTGAAACGCAATAACTTTCGGGCTGATCAGGTCCAGGCTTTTCTGCCATCGCCAATGGCCACGGCGACTGCGATGTATCATTCGGGCAAGAATCCGCTGCGCAAGGTGACCAGAACCAGCGAGGATGTGGTGATCCCGAAGGGAATCAGGGTACGCCGTCTTCACAAAGCCTTCCTGCGCTACCATGACCCGAACAACTGGCCACTGCTGCGCGAGGCGCTGCGACGCATGGGTCGCGTGGATCTCATCGGCAGCGCCAAGCGCCAGCTCGTGCCAGCGCATCAGCCGGCGTTGGGGAGCGATACGCGTATACGCGCAGGCGAGGTCAGGGACGTATCCCGATCGGGGCCGGGACGGCGCGATCTCTCGAGCGGCCGCCGCGTGGCTCCCGATGGAAGGAGCCAGCGTTTTCGGACCCAGCATACCGGATTGCCCGGACGCAATGGCACGACCGTGGCAGGTCGGCCTCAGCCCGATCTCAACCCAGGTAGCCCAACCGGTCGCGGCAAACGCCGGCGCGGGGGGTAGCCAGGAGAAGGGCCGCGTGCATGCCCCGGCGACCGTCAGATCATGCAGTTTTGGGGCGGAATGCCTTGATTACCGATTCATTGCATTCCAGGAATGGACCTTCAATCAGGTCGATGCAGTAAGGTACTGCGGGGAAAACCGCATCGAGGCATTCTCGAATTGACTTCGGTTTTCCGGGCAGGTTGATGATAAGCGTGCGCTTGCGTATTCCTGCCGTTTGCCGTGACAGAATTGCCGTAGGGACATAGCGCAGGCTGACCTGGCGCATAAGTTCGCCGAATCCGGGCATTAACTTGTCACATACAGAATCTGTGGCTTCTGGTGTCACATCGCGCGCCGCAGGTCCGGTCCCGCCGGTTGTGACCACCAGACAACACCCTTCCTTGTCCGACAGCTCGATGAGCGTTTCCGCTATGGTCGCCTTATCATCAGGGATCAGCCGGTAAACTGGCTCCCAGGGCGAGACAAGATACGCCTTGAGGGTGTCAATGATCATCTGACCTGACACATCCTCGTAGACACCGGCGCTGGCGCGGTCCGACGCAGTGACAATGCCGATTTTCGCTTGCACGCAGAATTCCTCTTTTCGGTGTGATTTGCCTCAAGCCAGCTATTGTAGCCTGACAGGTGGTTCATGCGCTTTCCCTGGAACATTGCACCATCGGCAGCGCAGCAGGCAAAATGTTTCCGGGTAAAGCCAGGAAATTCGAGATGCTCGCGTGCAGTGTTGTGCCGTTTGGGGAACTGCGCGCGTTCGATTACGCACATCTCCGTGGCCGGTTGGCTAGATTGGTCCACGCCGCTCTACTGCGGGGCGGCTTTGAGGGTATTCCGGGCTGGCCACTTGAAAACAGACCTTTCGGTATGCATAAATAGCAGCCCGCGTAGTATTGTGCGGCAAGAATTTCCCTATGCAATCTGAGTTATTAGAAGGAGCAAGTATGTCTATTGATCGTCTTGTAATGGCGTTTGCCGGGTCGGTTGTCCTGATCAGCCTCGTGCTGTCGCATCTGCACAGCGTAAATTGGCTGTGGCTGACAGCATTTGTCGGAGCGAACCTGCTTCAATCCTCGTTCACCGGCTTCTGCCCGCTTGCGATGATTCTGAAGTCGCTGGGTGCGAAGCCCGGCCAGGCATTCTAGTGTAGTGCGCCACAATTAATGGAACGAATAATCATGCAGCCTGTCGAAGA
>VFSW01001597.1_pt1 | contig 34584 bp, 25 predicted proteins | sample 5358111 | NCBI WGS metagenome assembly VFSW01 (sample SAMN11554181, study PRJNA540505) | mine drainage metagenome | isolation source: sediment from site ElyBrook_90M | place: USA: Ely Copper Mine, Vershire, VT | collected 2017
TTTCGGTGAGGATCTGCTTCATGGCCTTGCGGCTCTCTTCGTTGATGACGCGCGGACCGCTGACGTAGTCGCCCCACTCGGCGGTGTCGGAAATGGAGTAGCGCATGTAAGCCAGGCCGCCGCGATAAATCAAATCGACGATGAGCTTGAGCTCGTGAAGAACTTCGAAGTAGGCGCTCTCCGGCGGGTAGCCGGCCTCGACCAGCGTCTCAAAGCCGGCCTTGATGAGCGCGCTCACGCCACCGCAGAGCACGGCCTGCTCGCCGAAGAGGTCGGTCTCGGTTTCCTCTTTGAAAGTAGTCTCGAGAACTCCGGCCCTGGTGCAGCCGATGCCCTTGAGATAGCTGAGGTTGAGCGCGTGGGCGTTGCCGGTGGCATCCTGGTGGATGGCAATAAGGCCGGGGACGCCGCCGCCTTCGGTGAAGACTTCGCGCACGCGATGGCCGGGAGCCTTGGGAGCGGCGAGACCGACGTCAATGTTCTTGGCGGGAAGAATGGTCTTGAAGTGGATGTTGAAGCCGTGGGCGAAGAGGAGCAGAGCGCCGGGCTTGAGGTTGGGGGCGATCTCCTCCGCATACAATTTGGCCTGGGTCTGATCGGGGGTGAGGATCATGACCACGTCGGCCCATTTGGCGGCCTTGGCGGGGGTGGTGACTTCGAGGCCGGCCTTCTTGGCCTTGGCGCGGGATTTGGAGGTGGCGGTGAGGCCGACCTTCACTTGCACGCCGGAGTCCTTGAGGCTTAGGGCGTGTGCGTGTCCCTGGGAGCCATAGCCGATGATGGCCACCTTCTTGGCCTGGATGAGGGAAAGGTCGGCGTCGTGATCGTAGTAAGTCTTAGCCATTGTTTTTTCTCTTTTTCCTTTGCTTGCGTGGGTTGGGTTAGCTTGAATTCAGGCGGTGCGGCAATGTGCGAATTTCGTTACTGTGTTTCGGTGGGAATGACTTCTTCCAAAACCTCAGCAGAGTTTGCGCCGGACTCCGAACCTTCATCGGAGCCGGCGCCCATGGCCTTCAATACGCTTGACGTGTGGTAGCCGCGCCGCATGGTCATCTTGCCGCTGCGGGAGATCTCAAGGATGCGGCCATCGTCTTCGCGCAGCACCTCGATGCGGCCCGCGAGCTTGCTCTCGACGCCGGCCATCTCGATCATCAGCGACTCCGAGGTCAGATCGACGATGCGGGCGCGAAAGACCTCGACCAGGTCGAAGATCTGCGAGCGGTTGCTGGGCGTGGCGGCAACCTTGATGAGCGCCAGTTCGCGCGTCACGTTGGGCGCCTGCGCGATATCGTCCACATCGACGACATTCTCCAGCTTGTACAGGCTGGCGCGAATGCGATTGCCGGCCTCGGCGGAGGCCTCGCAGCCCAGTGTCAGGCGCGACAGGCCAGCGCGCTCGCTGCGGCCCACGGTGAGCGAGTTGATGTTGATGTTCAGGCGGCGGAAGAGCGACGCTACGCGCGTCAGCACTCCCGGTAGATCTTCAACGTAAGCGACGAACGTATGCAGCATGAGAACCTCTTGCGTACCAGTTGTCAGTAATCAGTGATCCGGTCCGGTTGCCGACCTGCCGCTCGCTATTCATCCTGCGGTGTCTCGAGCAGCGGGTCCTTCACGGGCCGGCGGATCATCTCGTGCAGCGCGGAGCCGGCGGGAATCATCGGATAGACCGACTCTTCCTTTTCCACCATGAAGTTCAGCAAAAACGTGCCGGGCGCCGAGCGCGCTTCGGCGACGGCCGCTTCCACTTCGCCGCGCGTGCGCACGGCACGGGCGGCGATGCCATGCGCATCGGCGAGCTTTACAAAATCGGGGCTGACCAGAGGTGTGGATTCGTAGTTGCGCTCGTAAAAAAACTCCTGCCACTGGCGCACCATGCCCAGGTAGCCGTTGTTGATAATGGCGATGTTGATCTTGATCTTCTCCTGCGCGATGGTGGAGAGTTCGGATGCGGTCATCTGGAAGCCGCCGTCGCCGGCCACTACCCAGACTTCCTTGTCGGGGCAGGCGAACTTTGCGCCGATGGCCGCTGGCAGCGCAAAGCCCATGGTGCCCAGGCCGCCGGAGGTGATGAGCGAGCGCGGATGCTCATGGGGAAAGTACTGCGCCTCCCACATCTGGTGCGGGCCCACGGCGGTGACGACGATGGCGTTGCCCCCGGTGATGCGCCAGATGTCGTGTATGACGTGCGCGGCGTAGAGGTGGCCGGAGTCCGGCAGGTTCTTGATGTCGTGCACAGCCACCGCGCCCTTGCTGGTCTCGATGGTCTTGATCCACTCTGAGCCGTCGCGGCTGGAGACGCGCGGCAGCAGCCGTTCGAGCACCTCGCGCAGATCGCCCACCAGGGCCACATCGACCTTGATGTTCTTGTTGATTTCGGCAGGGTCAACCTCGATGTGAATCTTCTTCGACTTCAAAGAGTAGGTCGAAGTGGAGCCCGTGACGCGGTCATCGAAGCGCATGCCGCAGGCGATCAGCAGATCGGCTTCCTGAATGGCGTGGTTGACCCAGGCTTCGCCGTGCATGCCCATCATGCCCAGGTTCAGCGGATGCGATGCGGGGAAGTTGCCAAGGCCGAGCAGTGTGAGGGCGACGGGGATTTGCGCACGTTCCGCGAGCGTGCGGATCTGCTCCATGGCGCCGGATTCGGAGACGCCGTGGCCAGCGAGGATGATGGGACGCTTGGCGTTGCGGATCAGTTCGGCCGCCGCGGCCAGGCCCGAGTCTTCCACGTGAAGCATGGGATGCGGGCGATACGGCTTCGGCGTGGCCGCGGCAAAGTCGAAGATGGCTGTGCCCTGCTGCGCGTCCTTGGTGATGTCGACCAGCACCGGGCCTGGCCGCGCCGACTGCGCGATCTGGAAGGCGCTGCGGATGGCCGGCGCAATGTCCTCGGTGCGATGGACGAGGAAGTTGTGCTTGGTCACGGGCAGCGTGATGCCGGTGATATCCACTTCCTGAAACGCGTCGGTGCCGAGAATCTTCGACGACACGTTGCCGGTAATGCAGACGATCGGAATCGAGTCGAGCATGGCCGTGGCGATGCCGGTGATCAGGTTGGTGGCGCCCGGCCCGCTGGTGGCAATGGCCACGCCCACCTTACCCGATGCGCGCGCGTAGCCGTCGGCCATGTGCGATGCGCCCTGCTCGTGGCGCACCAGAGTGTGGTGGATGGGAAACTTGCGCAGCGCATCGTAGACCGGCAGGATGGCGCCGCCGGGATAGCCGAAGACGTCCGTTACGCCCTCGCCTACCAGCGTGGCCCACACGATTTCAGCGCCGGTGAGGCGGGTGGGGGTGGTGAGGTGCGCATTCGCTGCTTGTGCTTGGTCGATGGTTCCCATGTGTGACTCCTTGGACAGATATCAGAGATCAGGTTTCAGAGATCGGAAAGATCAGTTGGCTGCTCTTACGTTGTTGCGCCTTCTGAGGCACTGGTCACGCGATCCACATACTTGCGGAAAACTCCACGCGGCCACCGCAGTGCGGGCGGAGTGAAATCCTTGAGGCGCTCCGCGATTTGTTCGTTGCTGACTTCGAGAGTGAGCGTGCGGTTGGGAATGTCGAAGTGGATGATATCGCCTTCGCGGACTGCGGCGATCGGCCCGCCGACAAAAGCCTCAGGAGCTACGTGGCCGGCGGTGAAGCCGCGCGTCGCGCCACTGAAGCGACCGTCAGTCATGAGGGCAACGGTTGCGCTCAGTTCGGCGTTGGAAGAGATGGCCGCAGTCACCTGCAACATCTCTCTCATGCCGGGGCCGCCCTTGGGGCCTTCATAGCGGATCACGAGCACATCGCCGGGCATGATCTTGCCGGTCTGCACCGCGGCAAAGCAATCTTCCTCGCACTCGAAGACGCGCGCCGGGCCGCGATGCTCCACGCGATTGGCGGCGGCGATCTTCATCACGCAGCCCTCGGGGGCCAGGTTGCCCTTGAGGATGACCAGGCCGCCGGTGGGTTTGATTGGATTCTCAAGGGTGTGGATGACCACCTGGCCGGGAGTTTCTTGCGCGAGTGCCGCTTCCTCAGCGAGAGTCCGGCCGCTGATGGTGAGCGTCGAGCCATCGGCGTGGCCTGCTTCAATGAGGCGCTTGGCCAGCAGGCGCGATCCGCCCGCGGCTTGATAGTCGGAGGCGACGAACTTGCCGGCGGGAGTCAGATCGCAGATGAAGGGCGTGCGCCTGCTGATCTCGTCGAAGTCGTCGATATCCAGGTCGATGCCGATCTCCCGCGCGATGGCGATGAGGTGAAGCACGGCGTTGGTGGAGCCGCCGCTGGCAGCGACGCTGGCGATGGTGTTCTCAAGAGACTTGCGCGTGATGATCTGCGAGGGGCGGCGATTGGCGCGGACGGCATCCATCAGCATGCGGCCGGCCTCGCGGGTGGCGGCGTGCTTGTCGGCATGGGTGGCGGGAACGCCGGAAAGCTGAATGGGCGAGATGCCCAGGATCTCTGCGCTCATGGCCATGGTGTTGGCGGTGAACTGGCCGCCGCATGCGCCCGCGCCGGGACAGGCGTTGGCTTCGAGCGCTTCCAGGCCTGCGTCGTCAATGCGGCCGGCAGCATGCGAGCCGATGCCTTCGAAGACATTCTGAATGGTGATGTCAATCTTTTCGCCATGGGGGCCGTTGAGCTTCCCCGGAGCAATGGAGCCGCCGTAGAGCATCATGCCGGGAATGTCGAGGCGGCAGAGAGCCATGATGATGCCGGGCATGTTCTTGTCGCATCCGCCAATGCCCACCAACCCGTCGAACAAGTTACCGCGAGCGACCAGTTCAATGGAGTCGGCGATCACTTCGCGACTGACGAGCGAGGCTTTCATGCCCTGCGTGCCCATAGTGATGCCGTCGGAGATGGTGATGGTATTGAACTCCATCGGCGTTCCGCCGGCCTCGCGAATGCCTTCCTTCAGCGCTTCGGCGATGTCGCGCAGGTGAACGTTGCACGTGCCGATCTCGGTCCAGGTATTCGCAATTCCAATAATGGGCTTGTGCAGGTCTTCTTTGGTGTAACCGACGCCGCGCAGATAAGAGCGCGCCGCGGCCCGGCTGGGGCCTTCGGTCATGGGGATGCTTTGACGCTTGCCTTCAATGGTCATTGTGTCCTTATTTCGCTTTCAACCAGGTTGCTTCATCGTGCTTTGCTTCATACGTGTCGAGCGCTTGTTCATGGCGCAGGGTCAGGCCGATGTCGTCCAGTCCTTCAAGCAGGCAGAACTTGCGGAAGGGATCGACCTCAAAAGTCGCATGGAAACCGTGCGCATCGGTAACTGTCTGCGCTTCAAGCGAGACGGTAAGCTGATAGTTGGGAATCGTCTTTGCGTTGTGCAGGAGGCGGGCTACATCCTCTTCGCCGAGGCGGACGAGGACAATTCCGTTCTTGCCGGCGTTGGAGAAAAAGATATCGGCGAAGGTGGGAGCGATGACAGCGCGGAAGCCGTAGTCGCTCAGCGCCCAGGCGGCATGCTCGCGGCTGGAGCCGCAAGCAAAGTTCTTGCCGGCGATCAGTATTTGAGCGCCGCCATAGCGCGGGTTGTTCAACTCGAACTCGGGATTGGGGTCGCCGGAAGCGGTGCGGCGCCAGTCGAAGAAGAGGAACTCCCCGTAGCCGGTGCGCTCGATGCGCTTCAAAAACTGCTTGGGAATGATCTGGTCCGTGTCGACGTTGGTCCGGTCGAGAGGCAGGGCGATCGATGTGAGTGTACGGAACGGTTCCATTAGGCCTTCACCTCTTCATGAACATGCCAGTTTCGGATATCGACGAAGTGGCCGGCAATGGCTGCGGCCGCGGCCATCTCGGGGCTCACAAGGTGCGTGCGTCCGCCGCGTCCCTGGCGGCCTTCGAAGTTGCGGTTCGATGTTGAAGCGCAGCGTTCGCCGGGCGCGAGAATGTCGGGGTTCATGCCCAGGCACATGGAGCAGCCGGGCTCTCTCCAATCGAAGCCGGCTTCGATGAAGACCTTGTCAAGACCTTCGGCTTCGGCAGCGGCCTTGACGGCCTGCGAGCCGGGGACCACCATGGCGCCGACGTGGCTGGAGACCTTGTAGCCGGCAGCGATGCGGGCAGCGGCGCGCAGATCTTCAAGACGGCCGTTGGTGCAGGAGCCGATGAACACACGGTCGATGGTGACCTCTTCGAGCGGAGTGCCGGCCTTTAGATCCATGTACTCCAGTGCGCGTTCGAAGGACTTGCGGTCCTGCTCGTTGGCAGTGGCGGCCGGGTCGGGCACGGCGGCGGTAACGGGCGCGACCATGCCGGGACTGGTGCCCCAACTGACGTAGGGAACGAGCGTGGCGGCGTCGATGACGAGTTCGCGATCGAAGGTTGCGCCTTCGTCGGTGGGCAGCTTACTCCACTGGGCCACTGCGGTCTTCCAGGCATCTCCCTTCAGACTGAATCTCCGCCCCTCCAGGTACGCAAATGTGGTTGCGTCGGGAGCGATCATGCCGGCGCGTGCTCCGGCTTCGATGCTCATGTTGCAGATGGTCATTCGGCCCTCCATCGACAGCGCGCGAATGGCGGAGCCGGCGTACTCAATTACACAGCCAGTCGCCCCGTCGGTGCCGATCTTCCCGATGATGGCGAGGATGATGTCCTTGGCCGTGACGCCGGTGGGCAGCGCGCCTTCGACGTTAATGCGGAAGGTGGTGGGCTTGGATTGCGGCAGGGTTTGCGTGGCCAGCACGTGCTCCACTTCGCTGGTGCCGATGCCGAAGGCGAGCGCGCCAAATGCGCCGTGGGTGGAGGTGTGCGAGTCGCCGCAGACAATGGTCATGCCGGGCTTGGTGATGCCGAGTTCGGGACCGATGACGTGAACGATACCCTGGTCGCGCGAGTCCACGTCGTAGAGCTCGATGCCGAAGTCGGCGCAATTCTGGCGCAGCGTTGAAATCTGTTTCGCCGCAATCTGATCGACGATGTTGAGGCGGCCGGCAATGGTGGTGGGAACGTTGTGGTCCACGGTGGCGATGCAGCGGTCGGGGCGGCGAACCTTGCGGCCGGCGAGGCGGAGACCTTCGAAGGCTTGCGGGGAAGTGACCTCGTGGAGCAATTGCAGGTCGATATAAATCAGGGTTGGCTCGCCCTCGGGCTCGACGACGACGTGCTGCTGCCAGACTTTTTCGAATAGTGTTTTTGGTGATGTACTCATTGAACTCCCTGCGCTTAGAGGACTGGGGTTGTGGTCTTCCAACCTTGTCGCGAAAAATCTGCGCCAAGGATGGGGCACCCAAGCGGTTTAGGAAACATTTGCGTTGACGAGCATGGTCTTTACCGTCTCGCGGACCTTTGCGCCCATCTCGGTTGTCGATAGCACTGTGAACCCTTGAGGATTAGTGCGCGCCAGATCCGTCGTGCGGAAACCTTGCTCCAGGACCTTGCGAACGCTGGCCTCAATGGCCGCGGCTTCGGCTTCAAGGCCGCCTGAGTGGCGCAGAATCAATGCGCCTGTGAGGATTGCTCCAAGCGGGTTGGCCAGCCCTTTGCCTGCAATGTCGGGTGCGGAGCCGTGGACCGGTTCGTACAGATTGACTTTGCCGCCGATGGTGGCCGAAGGCAACATGCCGAGCGAGCCGGTGATGACGGCGGACTCGTCGCTGAGGATGTCACCGAAGAGATTCTCGGTGAGCACCACGTCGTAGTTCTTCGGCTGGTTCATCAGGTGCATGGACATGGCGTCGACGTATTGGTGTTCGAGGATGACGCCGGGAAACTCGGTGGCGACTTCCGTCACGGTGGCGCGCCAGAGTTGCGAGACTTCAAGCACGTTGGCCTTGTCCACGCTGGTGAGCTTGTTGCGGCGCTTGGTGGCGAGCTGGAAGGCGATGCGGGCTACGCGGGCGACTTCGTCCTTTGTGTAGCGCATGGTGTTCCAAGCTTCACCGGTGGCCTTGTTCCACTCGCGTGGCTGGCCGAAGTAGAGGCCGCCGAGAAGTTCGCGGACGAAGAGAATGTCCGCGCCGTCGATGATCTCGGGACGCAGCGGGCTATTGACAGCGAGTTCCTTGAAGGCGAAGGCGGGACGCAGGTTGGCGAAGCCGCCGAGAGCGGCGCGGAGTTGCAGGAGGCCGGCTTCGGGGCGCTTGTCGGGGGGGAGCGCGTTGAACTCGTTGCCGCCGACTGCGCCGAGGAGTACGGCGTCGGAATTCAGGGCAGCGGCGAGAGTATCGGCGGGCAGCGGGGTGCCATCTTGCACAATGGCGACGCCGCCGATACGCTTCGCGTCGAGTTCAAGCGTGTGGCTGCCGAGTTCGGCGACTTGTTTGAGGACCGCGACCGCTTCGTTGGTGACTTCGGGGCCGATGCCGTCGCCGGCGGTAACTAGAACCTTCAGGTGCATCTGCTGTTCTTTCCCTCAGGGGCTAAAGCCCCGCTAACCTTGTTGGGTTTACGGCACGACTAAAGTCGTGCCCTTTCAAAACTTCGACGGCCGTGCCCTATCAAAGCTGCGAATCGAGCGCGGTGCGCTAATCCAACTCCGAGACGGGCTCGTGCCGCCGTTCCCGAATCTGTTCCGGCAAAATGCCGATCAGGTCCTGGTCGTAGATGTTCTTCTTGCGGTCGGCGAGGGCCACAAAGCGGTAGTAGACGTGCTGCAACTCGTCGCGTGTAAGGGCGAAGCCGAGCTGTTCCAATCTGTGGCGCAGCGCGGCGCGGCCGGAGTGCTTGCCCAGGACGAGATGCGTTTTTGCCACGCCGACCAAAGCGGGCGTCATGATTTCGTAGCAGAGCGGGTTGGCCAGCATGCCGTGCTGGTGAATGCCGGACTCGTGGGCGAAAGCATTGTCGCCGACGATGGCCTTGTTGGGGGAGGGCTTGAAGGTGATGATCTGGCCCAGCACCTGGCTGGTGGGGTAAAGATTATCGAGCTTGATGCTGGTGGAAATCCCGTAGTGGTCGCCGCGCACGTAGAGGGCGGCGGCGATCTCTTCCAGAGCCGCGTTGCCGGCGCGCTCGCCGATGCCGTTGATGGTGCACTCGACCTGGCGCGCCCCGTTTTGAATAGCGGCCAGGGAGTTGGCGACGGCCAGTCCCAGGTCGTCGTGGCAGTGCGAGGAGAGGACGATGCCTTCGGCGTCGATGGCCGGGATGCGCTCGCGGACCTCGGCGAACATACGGCCGTACTCTTCCGGAGTGCTGTAGCCGACGGTGTCGGGCATGTTGATGGTGGTGGCGCCGGCCTCGACGGCCACGCGCACCATCTCGACGAGGAAATCGCGATCGGAGCGGGTGGCGTCTTCGGGCGAGAACTCGACGTCATCGACCAGCGAGCGGGCCAGGCGGACGGACTCGGCGGTGAGGTCGAGGGCCTCGGCGCGGCTGATCTTGAGCTTGTATTCCAGATGCAGGTCGCTGGAAGCGAGGAAGACATGAATGCGGGCGCGGTCGGCAAACTGGATGGCGCGCGCCGCCATTTCGATGTCTTCCTTTTTGGCGCGGGCCAGGGAGGCAATGCGCGGCTTGCGGACGGCCTGGGTGATGGTGGCGATGGCCGCGAAGTCGCCCTCCGAGGCCATAGCGAATCCGGCCTCGATGATGTCCACGCCCAGATCCTCGAGGGCATGGGCCATGGTCAGCTTTTCCTGCGTGGTCATGCTGCATCCGGGCGACTGCTCGCCGTCGCGCAGCGTGGTGTCGAAGAAATACAGGTGATTTGAGATCATCGGTATACCTGCCGGGGAAACCATTTGCTTGCCAACCTTTTCAGTGTCTCGCATGAGGGTCGTATAAGGCAAAGTTATTCTTTTTGGGTTGTCGATTAGAATTGCTTATGGAGCAGCGAGTCAGTAGGCCAGCACGTCGCCTGCCGCATGCGGAGGCACGCCGCCTGGGGAAAGCCCCAGTTTCGTCCTCTATCACGCAGGCTGGCGTATGCCTATGCTTTGGCGTTGACATACGGGCTGGATGACTTGCTGAACGGGGGCACGATGGAACTGAATCAACTCGAAACCTTCCTGGCCGTGGCCGAGGAGCGCAGTTTTTCAAGGGCCGCGGTGCGGCTGCACCGGACGCAGCCGGCGGGGAGCCAGGTGATCCGCAAGCTGGAAGCCTCGGTGGGCGAGACGTTGTTTGACCGGGCGGCGCGGGATGGGTCCCTGACTGCTTCGGGAGTGTTGCTGCGCGACTATGCGCTGCGTCTGCTGGCCCTGCGGCGGGAGGCGACCAGCGCACTGGACGAGTTGAAGAGCCTGGAGCGCGGCCGCCTGCAACTGGCAGCCAACGAGTACACCTGCATGTACCTGCTGCCGGCCATCGACCGCTTCCGGCGCGAGTTTCCGCATATCAGCGTCACGGTGAACCGGATATTGGCCTCGCGCATTCCCGAGGAAATGGCTCTGCGCACGTTTGAACTGGGCATGATCTCGTACAGGCCCGACCCAGCGCAGTTCCGGACTATCGCCGTCTATGCGGACAGCCTGGCGTTCATTGTTGGCCCTCATCACGCGCTGGCCGGGGCAGCGCGGGTTTCCATCGCGGATCTGGGCGAAGAGCTGTTCGTGGCTCACAATGTGACTTCACCGCTGCGGCAGAAGGTGATCGAAACGTTCCAACGGTACCGGACGCCGTTGAACATGGGCATCGAGCTGCCAACGATCGAGGCCATCAAGCGTTTTGTGGCCATGGGCAACGGGGTGGCGCTGGTGCCCCACCTGACGGTGGCCCACGAATTGGAAAACGGGGACCTGGTGCGTGTTCCGGTGGACGAGCTGGAGATGCGCCGCGTACTCCGGCTGGTGCATCGGCGCCAGGCCACGCTGTCCTATGCGGCCAGGGCGTTTCTCCGCACCGTGCGGGGGCTGGCCCAGGAGCGGGGAGCGCCGTTCTATTACCAGGTGGAACGGGCCGGCTGACGGCGCCTTAGGGCCCGGGAGCGGCCGGCGCTTCACAGGCGCGACGGGCCACGCCGGGGCAAGTACCGGTTTCGACTCTCGTGCGTCTAAAGGCAAAGACAGTTGCAGAACAAGATGCGTTGGGGTGGGTTTCTGTCCCGGACCCAGCCCGGCCAGTTACAATGCTGAGAGCGGGGCCCGGATCAACCGGCGCGCCGGATTAGACATTCTCGTTGTCAGCCGGACGGCGAGTGCAGTCGTGAGGTTCAGGACCGAATGAAGAAGATCGCCATCATTGCATTCCTGCTGGCCGTAAGTGTGGCAGCAGGGCGCGCCCAGGAAAGCCGACAGGATTTCAGCATTAGTGGAACGGCAATTATCGAGCCGTTCATCGCCTCGCAAACCGATGTCCAGGTCCACTCGAATTACGCGTTGGGCGCCTTGGCCAGCTACCGCTTCATGCTGACCCCGTCGAGTGCGCTGGAGGCCAATTACGGCATCACTTACCAGAACACCATCAAGTTTGTTCTGCCCCAGTTTCCCAACGGAGTCAATGTGCTGACCCGTACCCAGGAGGTTTCCGGCGCCTATGTGCGCTCCTTCAACTACAAGAAATTCAACCCCTTTGTTGAGGCAGGGCCGGCCGCATTCATCTTTCTGCCCGTGCGCAACATTGGCACCACGTCTCTCGATGTGAAGCAGCAGACGACCATCGGCGGCGTTTACGGAGCCGGCTTTGCCTATGAGATCAGCCCCAGCTTCGACATTCGCGGGGAGTATCGCGGCATGGTCACCAAGGTGCCCAACTTCGGCGACACCACCTTCAGCACGAACAAGTGGTTCAACATCTTCAACCCGACCATCGGCGTGGCTTATCACTTCTAAGCGCACGTTCTCTGGCGGCCGGTGCAATCAAAGCAGCAAAAGGGGATGGGCTTCGGCCCGTCCCCTTTTTTGATGACCTGTGCGGCGGACCTTCAGGCGCCGGGCTGGGCCGGCTTCACCGCCTCGCGGTAGCGCCCCAGCTCCTTGACCATCGAGCAATGTGGGCGCAGCGCGGCCAGCGCTCGCGTGCCTTCTTCGAGAGCGTTGAGCTGGCAATCCACATAGAATATGTACTCCCAGGGCTTGCCGTGGACGGGCCGGGACTCGATCTTGGTAAGGTTGGTGCCCAAGGTGGAGAGCTCCGCAAGGGCGGCCACCAGCGAACCGGGCTTGTTTTCCACAGAAAACGCAATGCTGATCTTGTTCGATTCGGGATCGGTCTGGAATTGGCCGGCGCGGCGGACGAGGAAGAAGCGGGTGTAGTTCTCCGCGTTGTCTTCGATGCCGGATTCAAGGATCTGCGCACCGTAGTAGCGTGCGGCGGCCTCGCTGGCAATGGCGCCGGCGTGCCGGTCGCGCAACTCAACCAGTTGCTTGACGCTGCCGGCGGTGTCGTAAAAAGCGCAGGCCTCCATGCGTGGATGATTGGCGAAGAAGCGCCGGCACTGGGCCAGGGCCACCGGATGCGAGAAGACGCGGTCGATTTCGCCGGTCGCGGCGCCGGAGATGGCGATCAGGTTGTGGCGGATGCGCAGCAGGGTCTCCTGCTCTACGAGCACATCGTTTGTGAGCAGCAGGTCGAAGTGCTCGGAGACGGAGCCGGCCAGCGAGTTCTCGATGGGAATGGCGGCGGCGTCTACCGAACCGTCCACCAGCGCGGCAAAGACGTCCGCGGAGAGCGAAAACGGCACGATGACGGCATCGGCGACCAGCTTCATTGCGGCTTCGTGGCTGAATGAGCCGGGTTCTCCCTGGATGGCGATTTTCATTCCCGTACCTCGTTCTTTTGCAGTTGGGTTCGTCGAGGCTGCTCCTTGGATGGCGTGCTTTTTCGCACCATACCACAGCTCGATGGGTGCCTTAGGGGGCGATTGCCCGGATGTTGGATCGGGCGGCATCGGCATCAGTAGCGGAGCCAGAGGTCGGCGGCCACGAAGGCCAGAAAGACCGTGGCGATAACGCCATTCATGGTGAAGAAGGCGGCGTTGAGCTTGCGCAGGTCGCGGGGAGAAACCAGGGAGTGCTCCCAGGCCAGCAGCAGGGCAACGGCGGCAATGCCCAGCCAGCCCAGGATGCGGAACTGGAAGAGAACCCCAAACCAGACCAGCAGAGCCAGCATGGCCAGATGCATGGCGCGGGCAGCGAGAAAAGCGGTGGGGATGCCGACTGCCTGGGGCAGGCTGTGCAGGCCGGCTTTGCGGTCGTGCTCGAAGTCCTGACAGGCATAGAGAACGTCAAACCCGCCCGCCCACAGGGTTACCGCCGCACTCAACACCAGAATGCGACAATCGAGGGTCCCGCGGACCGCGATCCAAGCGGCCGAGGGCGCAAGGCCCAGCGCCAGCCCCAGGCCCAGGTGCGACCAGCGTGTAATGCGCTTCAGGTAGCTGTAGCCCAGCAGCACCACCAGCACGAGCGGCGAGAGGTAAAGCGTGAGCCGATTGAGCTGGGCCGTGGCCAGGACGAAAATCAAGGCGGCAATGCAGGTGAACCCGAGGACGAACTGGCGCGAGAGCAGGCCGGCGGGGATGGCGCGGGTGCTGGTGCGTGGATTTGCAGCGTCCAATTCGGCGTCAGCCCAGCGGTTAAAGGCCATGGCCGAGGAGCGCGCGGCCACCATGGCGACCAGAATCCAGAGCACCGTGCGGCCCGCAGGCAACCCGCCCGCCGCGAGGAGCACGGCGGTGAGTGCGAAAGGGAGCGCGAAGACGGAGTGCTCCCACTTGATCATTTCCAGCGTGGTGCGGGTTTTGGACAAAATGCCGGGCATGGGTACCTGGAAATAGTTTACTTGAGGTGCCAGGAAGGACGCCTGACGCATACGCGGTGGACTTTCGGTATTTATGGACTGAGCCGAAGTGCTTGGACCTGCATGATTGGGGACCGGGCCCCGCTTTCCAGACCCTGCCCGGCTTCCAGGGCGCGGTCCTGGCCCGCTATCCCAAACGGACCAATCCACTGGAGAGCGGATTGCTGCTGCATCCCGAGGCCATCGAGGGCAAAGCTGCGGCGATGGTGCTGGCCTATGGACGCGGGCGGATTCTGCTGTTCGGATTCAAGCCGCAGTTCCGTGGGCAGTCGCACGCAACGTACAAGTACCTGTTCAACCAGCTGTATCAGTTTGACCATCCGCCGCTGCCGCTTGAGCCGCCTCTCGCAGCCAAGGCGCAGCCCGAGGCTCCGCCCGCGGCGACCGCGCCAAAGGCCGCCGCGGGCGGCAAGCAACCGGACCCGGACGACAACGACATCCAGGAGTGAGCGGTCAGGCAAGCTTTCAATGGAATCAGCTGCCCGATCAGAGACGGGCTTCGGCCTCTTCCACGCTGGCGGCAATGGTCATCACGGCATCCACGCGGGTTATCTTGAAAAGCTCCATTACGCGGCTGCTCACGCCCGCCACAACCAGCTTGACACCTCTGTTCTGGCAGTGGACGTAGTGGTTCACGATTGCGCCCATCCCGGCCGAGTCCATGTAGGGCACGCCCGTGAGATCGAGGATGTACGCGCGGGGCAACTCGCCGGAGCGCAACTGGGATTGCAGGTCGAAGAGGTTGCGCAGGGTCACCGGGCCGGTGAGCTGAAGGATTTGCGTGCCGGGGTTCTTGCCGGGCTTGCGTTCGATGGCGAGTGGGTCGTCGATGGCCATAGTGGATCAAGTTTAAGGAATGAGAAGGCAGGCAATTGTTACATCCCCGTGAATGTCGCGGAATAAATTGCTGGAGCCAGGATCTTCCCAGCGTTTCTCAGACGCCAAAAAAGACCGGCCCAGCAGGAGATGTCTCTCGCCAGGCCGATGGAGCGGCGCCGAGCTTGTTGGACCGCGGCCTACTTTAGCGATTCGGTTGGCTGGTTGGCTACCTGCAGGTAGTTCTTCACGCTGAAGACGCCGGGCACGCCATTGGCGCGGAGGAATGCAACGTCCTTGTCTGCCTGGCTGTCGACGACTCCGTAAAGCTCAACGTTGCCGTTCTGCACCGAGATACGGATGGGCTTGGCCGGATCGATGGCATACCTGCTCAGCGACGTGTATCCGTAGATGGCGCGCGCCACCTCCAGGCGCGTGCGATCGTCCATGATGGAAACGGGATCGACATCGATCTCGCCGATCACATCCTTCACGCCGGGGTAGGTGCTCACCAGGGCCAGCGCCGAGTCCTTGTCCACATCCGTGCGGGCATGGCCGCCGAGGGTCACCACGCCGTTCCGCACGCTCAGCGTGATGGAGTTGAAGGCGTTGCCAAAGCCCACGCGGTCATAGGCCAGCTTTTCGCCCAGCTTGGCCTGCAACTCGGCGTCGGGAACGGTGGGGCCCGCTACCTCAATCAGATTGCGAACCGCGGTAACGCCCCTGGCCTTGTGTACGCTCTTTTCCGCATCGGCCTTGTACTCGAACAGGTCCACGGCGCCGGACAGGGTGGCGATGCCGTTCTCCACTTTCACGGTCACATTCTTGTACTGCTTCTTGTTGAGGCGGGCTGCAGCGTCGCCGGCCGCCGGGTTGTCTGCTTGCGCTTGAGCAGCGGCGTCGGAGCCTGAAGCCGCAGCCAAACCACCCCAGCAACCAAGACCTGTGGCTGGGGACCCCGCTAACGAACTTTGCGGAAGGCTCAGGAGGGCCCCGGCCAGCGTGGCCGAAAGCATCACGGTCCGGGTTGTAAGTCTCGTCGTGTTCATCTTGCAATATCCTCCTCGTTCACGAAAGAAAACCTGTCGCGGAAACCGGCAGGGAGTCAGCTTGTCTGCCTGGTTCGCGCTCTAATAGACACGGCGAAACGAAAAAGGTCTCAAGAAAATTGCGCGGCGGCCAAGTCGAAAAGGCTTCTTACTCAATAGCAGCCAGAAAATAACCCAATTGGTCAGACGTGCGTCCAAGGACCAATAAGTCGGCAGATAACTCTCAGAAAAGGGAAGATAGCCAGACTCTGCCAATGATACAGGCGGAGCGCTATCTTCCTGGCCCGCTTCTGCCGTGGCAGGGAAGTTTCAGCATTGGCTTCGGTTCGGCGTGTCTCGCCCGGCGGTCAGCGAAAGCGGCGGGTGGCCTTGATGACCATGGAGAAGACGCCGGACTCGTCCCGCGCCACCAGCAGGGAGACGTGCCGGTTAATGGCGACCTCAGCTTGCAGAAGCTGCTGGCCGGTGGTGTCCACGTTGGTGGCGTAAGTGAGAGTAACGTCGCGGCCCAACTGTTCTTCGACCGTAATGCGCGAGGTGGAGTTACCCAGTGTGCCGATATAGTTTGGATCGACCTTCACCGAACCCGCGCCGAAGAGCTTTTGCACGCGGCTGCTGACTGTGGCGTTGAGGGCTCCGCCGAGCAGTGCGTCGGTGGTGGGATTGGCTACAGACTGCTCCTGTTGCTGGGTGTATAGGCGCTGCTGGTTTTCCGTGCGGCCCAGGGCCAGCAGGGCCACCACGTCGGCCTCCGGCAGCGGCGGATCGCTGCGGTAAGTGACGGCCAGTTTTTGCAGCGTACCATGCAGGCCGAGCGTGATATCGTAGTCCTCCACGCGGGCCGTGGCGTTCAGGTCGATGGAGGGCTCGATGCGGACCGGGTTGGTGAAGAAGATGTCGCCCCGCTGCAGGTCGTAGCGAGTGCCGGCGATGACGGCGCTGCCCTCGGTGATGGAAACGCGGCCGAGCAGGGACGGCGAAGCCACGGTCCCGCGCAAGCGCATGTCGACGTTGCCGGCCAGCTTGGCGTAGGCGTTCTGGAAGTTCAACTGCGGCGAGGAAACGACGTGGACGTCGAGGCGGATGTGGTTGGAGGGCGCGTCTGGCGGCGCGATGGTCTGCACTGCGTTGGCCGTCGAGGCAAGTGCGGCAATGTCCAGGTCGGGGCTGACGGAGAAGCGCGTGATGAGCACGTCGCCAGAGAGCAGCAGGTTGTTCTGCGAGCCCTGCAGGCGCAGAGTGGTGTCGGCCAGCGAACTGACCCCCTCCGGATAGCGGATGCGAACGCTTTTGCCGGTGACCGAAAGGTCGGCGTAGAGGCCGTGCTGGTATGCCAGGTAGCCGCCCACGCTCAGCAGGCCGCCGCCGCTCATTGCGGTGAGCGTTTTTACCTCCAGCCGGTTCTGGTTGAATTCGAGGGTCCCGTGCAGTTGGCTGAGGCCGTTGGGCACGTCCTCCAGCGATAAGGATCCGTTCTGGAAGTCGATCCTGCCCCGCAGGCCGGGATCTTTCAACGGGCCGTGCGCCTCCACCTGGAAGGTGGTAGTCCCGCCTGCGGTCAGGTCCGGGTCGATGGTCTCGGCCAGCTTCAGGTTGATCGTGCCGCTGGCGGCAAAGTCGAGTTGTTGTTTGTCCTTGAGCGACAGGCTGCCCTGGGCCTTGAGGTCGGTGCTTTCGCCGGTCACGTGCAGTGGATCGAGATCGATGCGGCCGTTGGCCAGCGTTGCGTGGACGTCTCCCCGGCTTTCCAGGTGGACGCCGGCGATGCTTGCGGCCAACTGCCGCAAGCGGGCCTCGCCGCGCATCTCCAGCGGGTGGGCCAGCGGCCCTTCCAGGGTAACCGCGCCAGCCAGGGCGGACTGTCCTGTGAGCCCACCCACATGGGCCATCTTGAGCAGGCCGCCGATGTCGAACTTGGAAAAGGTGAGTTTGGCTTGCGTCGCATAGTCGCCGCTGAGCGCGGTCTGGCCGCTGAGGTCGATCTCGGCCCCTTCCAGGCGGGTGGTTGCAATGTAGTTGGCCTGGCGGTTGGCCGTGTGGGCCACAAGCACCAGGCCACCGAGCGATTCTTCGCCCAGGGCCGTGCCGTTCAGCGTGGCGTGGACCTCGAGGCGGGGGTCGTCCAGCGTGCCGGAACCAGCAACGGAAAAGCCGAGCTTCCCGACAGCCCCCAATTCCTGCCGGCGCACGCCTTCGATTTTGGCAATATCGATGCCGGAGCCCTTGGCGTCAACCTGAAAGAGGCGGGATTTCATGTTGTAGCTGCCCGATGCCGATAGATTGCCGGCCGGCGCGCTGCCATTGATGGAGGAAAACTTGAGTAGATCGCCGCTGAGCCCCCCCTCGGCGCGGAGCCGGGTGATGGGTGCCCCCCAGGCGGTTGCGGTGTTCAACTCGACCCATCCGGAGCCGTCCAGGGCGCGGACCGGGCCGTTGGCCTGGAGTTGCGCATCGACCGCGCCGGTAACAGGGAGCTTTTTGCCCAGAAGCGGCAACAGATCGTCGAGGCTGACATTGGCTGCCCTGATGTGCGCATGGAGCACTGAATTCGAATCGAACACCGGCGCAGCCAGGCGTGTGGAAGCCGGGGAGGCGTCGAGCGTGCCGTCGACGGCAAGTTCCGCCTGACCGCGATGCAGCAACCCGTGTTCGATGACGATGCGCTCGGCGGCATAGCTGCCGGTGGCTTCCACCGAATCCCAGTGGACCCATTGCCCCCCGGCGTCAGGAACCGTTGCGGCTGGTTGCGGTCCGGCTTTGACGGCACCGGCGGCCGGGACCATCTCGATGGCCAACTGCGTTGCTTTGGCTGTGCCCGCAAAGTGAGGATCGACCAGGGAGCCGGTCCAGCTTCCATGAAAGTCGCCCTGCCCGGCCAGCTTCACCGGCAGGGCAGCCGCTCCGCTCTTGCCTTCGCGCGTCAGGCCAAGGTCGCGCAAAACCGTATCGAACTCGCCCAGGTCGTGGGACTGGAAATCGACCGTGAATCCCGAAGGACTGGTCAGTGGATAAGCGCCCAGGAGGCCGTGCGCCGCAATATGGCTGGCGGGCGTTTGCAGATCGAGCCGGCGCAGATCGACCGCACCGTTGGACTGGCTGTAGGTGGCATCGACAGAACCCTGGGCGGCAACTTCACCCGCTTTGCCCTGAGCGGAGGGAGTCAGGTTGAATGCCGCGTCCGCAATCACGGTATTCTGGTCGCCCTTGACCCAGTTGGCCGTGGCCAGTCCGTTGATGCGTGTATCCAGGCCGAGCCGCTGGAAGGGCGGCTGGCCCACCATGTCCAGTACGGTGTCGAGAGCTACGTCTTTGAATTCGGCCGTTACCTTGCCATTCACCGGGATAAGGATGACATCGGGATTGGGTGGGGTGTGCTTACGGCTGGGTGCTGCTGCTGCGGCGCCGCCGGCGCGCACGCTGTTGATGCCGGGGCGCCCGATAACTGCGGCCCCTGCTGCGGCAGGCCGCCATGGGGAGAGAGCAACTTCGCCGTCCATTTCGCCGCCCTGTCTGAGGTGGGCGACCACCTTGGTGATGAGCAACTGGCGCGGATCGGCGTGTACATGCGCATCCACCTGGATGCCTGTGGCAACCACGCCGGTGCCGATGTAGGAGCCCCCGTCGATGTGGATTGTGCCGTCGGTGCGATACTCTCCGTCCTCCCCGGCAGAATCCAGGTCAAGGCGGGCAATGCCCTTCGGCGCAAACGGATAGCCGAGCGCCGGGTTCAGCAGCCGCATGTCCAACTCGCCCGTGACATTCGCCTGCCAATTGGGATGGGCGAAGTTGTGCAACCAGCCGTTGACCTGGAGCAGGTGCTCCTCCTCGGAGTGCGGCTTGCTCCCAGGGAATTTGCTGGTGAGCCGTAGAGACCGCAGATAGGCAGCGGTCCGGGTCAGGTCCAGCGTTGCCTGTAAGGAGCCGAGGGCCGGCTTCTCATTGCCGCGCAAGACACTCAGGTCCGCGGCGCCGGCCTCGATGCGGTAACTCTCCGGATCTGCGCCGGCCGGAGGCACATAGCGCATTAGCACCGCCACATTGCGGGCGTCGAAGTCGAGGTTGATGAAGCGGTTCTGGAAGTCGAACTCGGCTTCACGGTTCTCGAAGTCCAGGGCTCCCTGGTGAACCGAGATGTGCCCGGCCTGGAGATTGAACAGCGTGTCGAGCGCGGGTTTGCCCGGCTTGCTGGGCTTGCGAGGTTCAGGCACGTTGGTAGAACCGTCGGGGTAGACGATGATGTGCAGCGTGGGTTGATCGATCTCCAGGTCGCGCAGGAGGATGCGCGGGCTCCAGAGTCCCAGCAGGCTCAAGCGCACTTTCAGGTGATCGCCCACGGCCAGTGGCGCTTCGCCGGGAGCTTCAAGGCCATGAAACACCAGCCCGCCCGCGTCTGCCTCAAGCTGAAACAGGCGCCAGTGGAATGTAGCGATCTGAACGCGCCCACCTGTGGCCTGCTCCAGCGTCGCGACCAGGCGCCTGCGGACCAGGTCCTGCGTCGCATCGGAACCGGCCCAGAGGTAAAGGCCCACCGGGGCCGCAATCAGCAAGAAGACAATGCAGCCGGCAAGGATGAGAAAGAGGCGCAAGCGGCGTCTCGGCGGCGTCGGCGGCTGGAGAGTCGCAGGAAGCGTGGACTCGGGCTCGCTCATTGGCTCGCCTTTCCGCTGCCGCCCGGTGAACCGGCTGCCGGTCCGTTCTGTGTCGGGAGGGCAGCTTGCGCCGGCGATTGCGGCTCCACTGCCTGAATGGTGGGGTCCAGCACCTCAATGCTGCCTTGTTTGCGCAGGTTGTTGAGCCAGCCGTCGAACAGCACGTTGACCTGCTGCTGAAGGAGAATCTCTTCGATACGCTTGGAAACCTCTTTGAGGGGAGGAACGGCTTCGCCCTTTGCGTACTGGGGCACAAGGGTGCCGTGGTAGTAGGTTTCAATCTCCTGCGGAGAGATGCTGATGCCCTGACGGAAGCGCTGCTCGATGAAGCGCAGAATCTCGATGCGATGGCGCAGGTAGCTCTCGACGCGTTCCTGGGTAAGGTTGTGGAGGGCCAGGAATGCCTTCCAGCCTTCCTGAGTCGCGCAATGGTGTCGGACGCAGGAGGGAAGTTCCCTGCGGATTTCGGCGAGGCGGGCATCAACTTCGTCCTGCGTCGGCGCGGCCGACTGAAGATCTTCCTGGCGAATTTGCTGCTGGATCAGGGCGCGGGCGATCAACTGATCGAGAGCGTGGGTGCGGTTAAGCACCCCAAGGCCGACGCGGCTTGGGTCAAGAACCGAGAGCCGGATCTCGTCGTCGATGTCGCTGTCGAGGATGGCCTGGTTGTTGACCACCGCAACCACTCGGTCGAGGACGACCGGGGCGGAAGTCAGCAGGTTCGCGGGTTGCGCCTCCTGCGCGGCGGCCGAGAATGTGGTCCGTACGGGCTCTTGCGCCGATGCGGGTGTGGCTAACCATGCGGCCAGGCAACACGCAACTGCAGCCAGGTGAGCGAAGGCGGCTGCGCCGTTGAGCCGGATTGGGAGCCTTTTTTGCATCAGAAGGTCTGTCCCAGGCTGAAAAAGAAGTTGAAGTGACCTGCCTCGCCTACATGGGGGTTGGATGCTGGCTGCGAGAGCGAATAGTCGTAGTAGACCGGAAAGATAGGCGGATTCAGGTTATAGCTGAAGTCCAGCCGTATGGGCCCGGCCGGTGTGTGGTAACGCAGGCCGAGTCCCAGCGCATGAGAGAAGTAGTTGAAGCTGCACGGCCCCTCCAGTCCGGTCGAGTTGGACGGCGTGTCGGGAGGAAGCACAGCCGGATTCTTGCAGGCGCCGCGGTCCGGCTGGCGAATACGCAGGAGGCTGGACCAAGCATCGCCGGCATTCGTAAAAATGTTGCCCATATCGTGGAAGATTACAAAGCTGAGCGAATCGCCGAAGCAGGGAAGTGTTGGCGGGGGCAGGCGCAGCTCGGTCGAGTTGATCAGCGCTCCGGCGCCGCCGATGGGGTAGCCCGTCTCGGGGTCGCGTGGACCGGCCGCATTGATGGAGAAGCCGCGCAGCGATGTCGGTCCGCCGGCATAAAGCCGTTCGGGCAGCGGAATCAGCTCGCCGGCCGGCTTGCCGATGGCCCGCTCCTGGCCGTAGCGCGTGTTGCGCGCGATCACCAGGCGGCCCTTGTCCAGGCTCCAATAGTTGGAGTTAGAAATGTCCAGCCGGTTGAACGCGACCTGTGCGCCGAAGATCCTGTCGGAGAGAAACTCCTGGAAGCTGGTGTAGGTGCCCCGATGGGCGTCGAGCACGGAGTCGCGCGTGTCGCGCACCCAGGTGACCGCGGGGCCCGCTACGCGCACCGCCGTGGACAGCGGGGCGATCTCGTTGGGATCGACCTGCAGGCTGTCGGCCTCCACCTTCACGCGGCGGAAGTTGAACTCATACACGAACGAGTCGGCCTTGCCGAATATCGGTCCGGGTTCATTGAAGTTCTCGGTCCAGCGCATGCCGGCTTCCAGCTTCGATGCAACGTAGGTGCTCACATCCAGGCTGTTGGCGTAACCGCCGGAGATATTCAGGCCGAAGTCGCGGTTGCCTTGAAAGTGAGGAACCTGGAAGAGAAGGTCGACTTTCTGCTCGAGCAGACCGTAGGTGGCCTGCAGCGAAGCCGATTGCTCGCGGCCAAAGAGGTTGTTGCGGGTGATGTCGAATAGAACGCGTGGGCTGACGCCGGTTTTGCCCGCCGCATTGCAGGATGCGCCGCTGAGGATGACCAGGCCACAGTTGTAGTGCGGCGTCCCGGTCTGTGCCTCGAACCCGAAGCCGGAAGTGAGCGCCCAGCGACGGGCCTCCACCATCTGCACCAGGACCGTCTTGCGCGTGTCGCCGCCGGCCGGATTTTCCACCGCCGTATCCACCTCGTTGAACAGCGCGAACTCGTAGAGATTGCGCTGCGTGTCGATCAGTGCTGTCTGGTTCAGCGGGTCGCCGGGATGGATGGTGATCGCCCGCGCCACCGTCGCCGGGCGAGTGTAATGGAGTCCGGTCAGCAGCACCTTCCGCACAAAGACCTGCTGGCCCTCGGTAATGTGGAAGACGATGTCCACCTGGGAAGGGTCGGACGGGTTGGCCTGTTGCGTCACATCCACCTGCGGCTGCTCGAATCCACGGCTCAGATAGGTGGTCGCCAGCGCATCCCGGTCCCCTGCCAGCGCGCGCGGAGACAGCAGTTGGCCGGGTGTGGTGTTCAAAAGCGGGGTCAACTGCGCCGCGTCCACATGGTTGGCGCCCTCGATCCGGACCGTCCCAACTTTCTGCTGGACTCCTTCCTTGATGCGGTAAATCACGGTCAGAGGAGCTGCCTTTTTCCCCGCCACAACGGGCTGTGCTGATTTTGCCGGCGTTGCCCCTTGCTCCGGCGCCGGGTTTTCCGCCAGACCTGTCTCGGGTGTGCTTGTTTCGGGCGTGATCTTCACATGAGAGAAGCCGTTGTTCTCATAGACGCCCTGCAGAGCGCTCACATCGGAGGAAACAAGCGTCTGGCTGTAAGCGCCGTGGCGATCAAGAGTGTCGACGGCGCGGACATTCAACAACTGCTTGAGCGTTTGAGAGTCAAAGTAATGATTCCCAGCCACTTCCACCTTTTCAACGCGACGTCGCGGGCCCAGGTCTACCTGGAACACGATCACCACCCGGTCGGCGGTGTTGGCCTGCTCCCGGTGCTCCACCTTCACGTCAAAGTAGCCCTGCCGCTGGTAGTAGTCGCGCAGGCGGCGGTTGCCTTCGTTCAGCAGATCCTCGTCCACCGTCCCCTCTTCGTAGATGGGAATTACGCGCTTGGTACGTTCCTGGTCCATCTTTACGCCCTGCACCAGCACCTTCACCACCGGGCCCTGACTGGCGGAGAAGTGGAAGTTGGTTCGCTCGGTAGCGGCGTCGAACTCCGCGGACTCGATCTTGATTTCGGCTTCCAGCCGATCCTGGTTCCGGTAGTGCTTCAAGACGCCGGCCAGTGCGCGGTTGACGGTGTCGTGATCCACATGGGCTCCGGTGCGCATGTGGGCATAGCGACGAAACTCCTCCGCGGTCATTCCCGCATCGCCCGTCACCTGCACCGTGCCGATGCGCGCCTGTGGCCCGCTGTCGACATGAAAGGCGATGTCGACAAGTTGATCTTCCACGTGGTGCTTCAGGTCTTCAGTGATCCGCGTCTGGTGAAATCCGTTATCCGCCAGCGTGGCGCGCATTGTATCGAGCGCGTGGCTCAGTTTGCCCTGGGTGAAGCGGGTGCCGGCCGTCAGTTGGGTGGCGCGGGTCAGCTGGTTGTTGATGGTTGCGCCCTTGGCCCCGTCCACGCTGACCGTGCCGATGAAGGTCCGTGGCGTTCCCTCGAACAGAAGCGCCACCCCGTCCTCCAGCGGCGATGCCGCAGCATCGATGGTTTCATACAGTCCGGTCGCGAAGATCTGCCGCAGGCTCCTGCGCAGGTTTTCAGCGTTCAGCGGTGCGCCCACGGTCTGGGCCAGGTGCTCGGAAAGCGGCTCCAGCCGCGAGGGATCGACTCCCGCAAAAGTGATGCTCCGCACCAGCCGCCCCTGCCATTGACCCATGGCGTCGGTTTCGGCTGTTTGTGCTGGACTGGGGCCGGCTGGAACCTGCGCTGCAGCCTGCGCCAGAGCCTGACTCCAGCCCCCGGCGCCCGTCTGGAGAGCGAAGACGAGGACAGCAGCCGGCACGAGCACGGATTGCCAGTGGTTCCTCAGGTTGCCGCGACCCCATGACGGCTTTGTCCTCAAGATCATCTCTCTCCCAAACAGCCAGGGGCCCCCCCGCCGCTGCGATGCGAAAAGGTCTCAATTCTTTCGCCGTCGATCCCACAAGCGGTCATCCTGCGGCGCATTCCTGCCACCCCTGCGGCTTCCCTTATACTAACGAGGAAAGCAGCCCCGCGCAGCAGAGCACAACCTGTCGAGCGCCCGGTTATAGCTGTTCCACTGCCGCAATTGCCCGTAGCCACAGCGTCTCGATGGCCCTGCGCTCGGGAACGAACCGTTTTTCGCGGGACAACCAGGGCAGACGGATCGGGGGACTGCCAAAGGATAGACTATGCCCCAGTCGAGGTTTCCGATGGATCAGCACGGTCCCGCGCTGCAACCCCTCGGTGCGGGTTTGGATGCTCAGGTGCCGCCCTCCTCGTTGCAGGCGCCGCCCGCTTCTGCCCGCCCGGCGGACGAGGTGCTGGCGCGCGCCCAGGCCGGCGATCACCAGGCCTTCGCCCAGCTCTACTCTCTGCACAAAAGACGCATCTATTCTTTATGCCTGCGCATGGTAGGGAACGTCGCCGAAGCCGAAGACCTCACCCAGGAGGCGTTTCTGCAACTGCACCGCAAAATCGCAACCTTCCGCGGCGATTCGGCGTTCTCCACCTGGCTGCACCGGCTGGCGGTCAACGTGGTCCTGATGCAGTTGCGCAAGAAGGGCCTCGCGCTCATCTCCCTCGACGAAGCCATGGAACCCGCCGCCGAGGAGAGGCCAGGCCGCACCTTTGGCGCTCCGGACCTGTCCCTCTCCGGCGCCATCGACCGGCTGGCCCTGCAGCGCGCCATCGACAATCTGCCGGCAGGATACCGGCTCATCTTTGTGCTGCACGACATCGAGGGATTTGAGCATAACGAGATAGCCGACCTGCTCGAGTGTTCGATCGGCAACAGCAAGTCCCAGCTCCACAAGGCACGGTTGAAGCTGCGCGAGGCGCTGCGCATGCATCCGAAAGAGGAGGGCCGGCGATGAACCACGACACTGCAAAATTGAACTGCGAAGCCTTCCAGGCCCAGTTGCCGGAACTGATCGGTTCCGGTGAAAACGCCGCGGCCCACCCCCATGTGCAGGACTGCGAGCTCTGCCGCGCCCTGCTGGCCGACTTAGAAACCATCGCCGAGGCGGCCCGCCTGTTGTTCCCCAGTGTGGAACCGCCCGCCGACCTGTGGGCGCAGATCGAATCGAAGATCAGGAGTGAAGAAGCCTCCGCTCACGCCAACTGACAGACCCCCCGTCCGGTGCCAGCGCGGGCTCGCCTCATTCCGGAATAAGCCCCGGCCGGGAACCACATCCCCCTCATATCTCTGGGCCTTTGGCCGATAGACCCGTCGAGGGTAAGTGGAAGGCGCCCCCCCCCCAGCGGCGCGGAGACGGCGATTGAGCGATCGAATGGCGGGCGACCTTTGGCGCTGGAAGGCATCTGATTGAACTGAGCAGCTTGCGGCAAACGCCGCCGCGATGGGTCCGGATGGGCAAGGGAACCGGACGATCAGGCGGGGCGTATTCGATACTGCGGGGACACCGGGGGAAAGATCCGGGACAAATGGCCGGAAGGGCAAGAAAATGAAACTTCTGAAAGTCTGCGCTATCTAACGTAGATAAGTTGATACGAGGACACTCAATGTCGAACCCGCCTACCACCTCACCCGCCGAGAAGGGAAAATCCGGCAAGAACTCCACCGGCATACGCAGAATCCCCGTGTTGCCCGTGCGCGACACTGTACTGTTTCCACACGCCGTATTGCCGTTGACCGTCGGCCGTGAGAGCTCCATCCATCTCATCGAGTCCCTCGGCGAGGAACGGACGATCATCGTGGCCGCGCAACTGGATCCGCGTCTGGACGCGCCCAAGCCGGCCGACATGCATGGTGTGGGCACCCTGGCAACGGTGCACAAGGTTGTGCGCATGCCCAACCAGAGCCGCTTTGTGTTCACTGAAGGCGTTGAGCGTGTGCGGTTGCTCCGTTTCAGCCAGACCGAGCCTTTCATGATTGCCGAGGTGGAAACGCTAGAAGACCTGGAACCGGAGGCCAGTTCCGGCGTCGAAGCTTTGGTGCGCAACGTGATCGGCCAGTTCCAGCAAATCGTGGCCGAGTCGCAGACCCTCTCCGACGAGCTGAGGACCATTGCCGCCAACATCGAGGAGCCCAGCCGCCTGGTGGATTTCGTGGCTTCCTCGCTGCCCTTCCTCACCACCGACGACAAGCAGCAACTGCTGGAGACTGCCGGGATAGTGGAGCGGCTGGAGCAGTTGAACAAGCACCTGGCCAAGGAGATCGAGGTGCAGCAGTTGCGCACCAAGATTCAGACCGAGGTGCAGGACCAGGTGCAGCAGTCGCAGCGCGACTACTACCTGCGCGAGCAGATGAAGGCCATCCAGAAGGAACTGGGCGACCAGGACGAGGGCCAGCGCGAGGTCGAGGACCTGCGCAAGAAGATCGACGATGCCAACATGCCCGAGGATGTGAAAAAGGAGGCGCTGAAGGAGCTCTCCCGTCTGTCGCGGATGTCTCCCATGGCCGCCGACTACTCGCTCACCCGCAACTACATCGAGTGGCTGGCTGTGCTGCCGTGGGCCAAAAGCTCTGGCGAAAAAATCGACATCGCCAAGGCCAAGGAGATTCTGGACGAGGACCACTACGAGCTGAAAAAGGTCAAGGACCGCATTCTCGACTACCTCAGTGTGCTCGAACTCAAGCCCGACATGAAGGGCCCCATCCTGTGCTTTGTCGGCCCTCCCGGTGTGGGCAAAACCAGTCTGGGCCGCTCCATCGCCCGCGCCCTGGGCCGCAAATTCCAGCGCATCTCGCTGGGCGGCATGCACGACGAGGCGGAGATACGCGGCCATCGCCGCACCTACATCGGTGCTCTGCCCGGTCAGATCATCCAGAGCATTCGTCGCGCCGATTGCAACGATCCGGTGATTATGCTGGACGAAGTCGACAAGCTCGGCCGCGACTTCCGCGGGGACCCAGCCTCCGCGCTCCTCGAGACCCTTGACCCGGAGCAGAACAACAGCTTCCGCGACAACTATCTCGACGTGCCCTTCGACCTGTCCAAGGTGCTGTTCATCTGCACTGCCAACCAGCTCGACCCGGTTCCTCCGCCGCTGCTCGACAGGATGGAGCTGATCTTCCTGCAGGGCTACAGCGAAGAGGAGAAGGTTCACATTGCCAACCGCTATCTGATTCCGCGCCAGATCAAGGAGAACGGAATCACGACGGAGCAGATCGAGTTTCCCGAGGATGCGGTGCGCTGGGTGGTGCGCCACTACACGCGCGAGGCCGGGGTGCGCAAGCTGGAGCAGGTGCTGGGCACAGTCTGCCGCAAGCAGGCTCGGCGCGTGGTCGAGGGCAAAACGGAAAAGCTCGTCGTCACCCGCGACATTCTCAAGGAGTTTCTGGGCGGCATCCAGGTACGCGTGGAAACCGAAGTCGCCGAGCGGGTCAAGCGTCCCGGCGTGGCCGTGGGCCTGGCCTGGACCCCGGCCGGCGGCGACATTCTCTTCATCGAAGCCAACAAGATGAAGGGTAAGGGCGGCTTCACCATGACCGGCCAGATCGGCGAGGTCATGCAGGAATCCATGCAGGCCGCGCTCACCTGGGTGCGATCCAACGCCGCCAGCCTGGGCCTGGCAGAGGACTTTACCAAGGATATTGACCTGCACATCCATGTGCCCGCCGGCGCCATCCCCAAGGACGGCCCTTCGGCCGGCGTCACCATGGCCGCAGTTCTCGCCTCTCTGCTGACCGACACGCCAGTCCGTCCGCTCACTGCCATGACCGGCGAGATTACCCTCAGCGGCAACGTGCTTCCTGTAGGCGGCATCAAGGAGAAACTCCTGGCCGCGCGCCGGGCCGGAGTGACAACCATCATCCTGCCCGCGGAAAACCGCCAGGACGTGGAAGAGGACCTGACCCCGGAGCTGATGGAAGGCGTAACGGTACACTACGCCAGCCGCATCGAAGACGTACTGGCCGTGGCACTGCCGCTGTTGAAGGCGCATCCCGACACCAAGCCGGCCGAGCCGGATGTCTCGGTCGGCGCCGTGGCATAAGCCTTGCCAGCGACAGAGTCGGAGCAGCAGCGAATAGAAGGGCCGGCGAACCTGCTGGCCTTTTCCGTAGATGGGCGCTCAGCGCTTGGGAGGACGTAACCTCCGCACTGAAGTAATCAGCCCTGGCGCCGATAAAAAGCCAAGAATCCCACTGCGTGCAAGCGCGCGAGAAGCGGTGACTATGGCGACCTCACAAGTGAACCCGCATCAGATTGTTCCGCTGCATCTCTCCGGAAACACCACCGAGCAGCAGAACCGCCTGTTGCAGGAATTTCTGGGCGATGCTGTTCAGGAGGCCTATCGCACGGCGATCGAGCAACTGGACCGGCAAAGCGCCCAGGCGGTGCTGGACATGGGCAAGAAGCTCAAGTCGGAGGTGGCCGAGCGGGTGGTCGAGATTGTCCAGCGCCATACCATCAGCGACAAGTACAAGGACGAGGAGGTGGGCTCGAATCGCGGTTATCCACCCACCTACCGGGTGCGGCCGGTGGAGGCGCAGGTGACGGAGCTGCGCAAGCTGTTTCCCAGCCTGGGCAGTTGCAACGAGCGGCTTTCGCGCCGGCCATTGCCGCAGGGTGCGGAAGCATGGTTTGCCATTCCCCGCTGGCAGGCGCTGGCGCCGACTTACATTGAGGCCCTCGATATGCTGCTCGGCGTTCTTGCCACCAGGCGCAAGTTCTCCAACCGGATCGTCGGCAAGATGACTGACAAGTATCTGCGCCAGAGCGAACGAACCAAACTGGCGGAGAAGATACTGGCCGAGCAGCAACAGGGCAACGACATCCTGGTCGTCGGCGCGCAGGCCGGCATGCTCCATCGGGGCTCCTCGGCGCGGCGCACCCGCGTCGCCATGGCCGGCAACGAGTTTGGTCTTGGCGTCTTTGCCATCGGCTGCATGCTGCTGACCCATCCCGAGCGGCTCTCCACCGGCGAGACTCTCATGATCGACTGCGGCGGCGACGAGTACTCGGTGCGCGGCGACTACACCTTCGACCGCGTGCCACTCTTCGACTACGACATGGCCGGCATCGAGTTCAGCATCTTCTACGAGGACCGTGCCCGGAACCTCTGGGGCACGCCCAGCGCATTCCTCTACAAGATGGTGTGAATCCCGGCCGCTGTGGCATCCTCCACAAAAAAGTCCGCGGATTTGAAGGGTAGACGGCTCGCAGGCTCTTGTAAAATTCGCTCGGTGAAGGGTACGGGCTTCAGCCCGTACATCGACACCGCAAAAAGCCCCCGAAGGAATGGGGATCGGGAACAAGCACCTGTTCAGTGCCCCTTCAACCCATCACCCACTGATTGCCGCCCCCTGCGTCTAACCAGCAGGCGGTATTCTTTTAAGCGTGATGCACTTGCGAGTTCTCTCCTTTGGGGTTCTGAAAGACCGGCTGGGCGCGCCCGACTTCTCGGTGGAGTTGCCGGAAGGCGCCACCGTCACGACGCTGCTTGAGCACCTGAGCGCGCGGAATTCCGCACTCCCGCTGCGCGGCATCGCCGTCAGCGTCAACGCCGAATACGCCACCGCGGACCACGTGCTGTGCGATGGCGATGAAGTGGGCCTGCTGCCGCCGGTCTCCGGCGGCTCAACGCCCGAGGCCGTCACCGCGCTCACTCGCGAGCGCATTGACGCGGAATCGCTCGTCGCCGCCGCGAAGCAGGGCGATGACGGCGCAGTGGTCGTCTTCGACGGCATCGTCCGCAACAACACCCGCGGCCACCAAACGCTCCATCTGGACTATGAGGCCTACGAGGAGATGGCCGAAAAGCAGATGCGGGAGTTGGCTGGCGAAGCTCGCACCCGCTTTGCTGTTCGTCACGTAACCATCGTCCACCGCCTCGGCCGCCTCATGGTAGGCGAAACCAGTGTCCTCATCGTAGTTGCCTCGGCACATCGCGCCGCGGCCTTCGAGGCCTGCCGCTGGCTCATTGACACGCTCAAGAAGACCGTCCCCATCTGGAAGAAAGAAACCTTTGCCGACGGAGCCGTTTGGGCAGATGGCGAGCCGTTTCCCGCCGCCCTGGCCGTCGAGCCGGAGGCGTCGCATGAGGGGTAAGACTCCGAGCATCCGGCTTTCGTGGTCTTCCACCCTTGCGGCGAGAAAATGCCGCAAGGATGGGGCACCCAGCATTTTCGCCTGGTCCGGAGTTGCCCGACTGCTTGTCTTGGCGTCGTCGGCCTTCTTTTGGGCTCAATCCCTCCCCGCGCAGGAAGTGACGCTGCACGTGGACGTGAAGCTCGTGAATGTTTTCGTCAACGTCACCGACCGCAACGGCGCCATCGTCGGCGGCCTGGCACGCGAGGACTTCGCCGTGACTGAAGACGGCCGCCCGCAGAAGATCGCCGTCTTCGAACGGCAATCGGAGCTGCCGCTCAACCTGACACTGGCCATCGATACCAGCGGCAGTGTAAAAAAGGACCTCTCCGAGGAGGCCGATGCCGCCCGCCGCTTCGTCCGCGCCATTCTTCGCCCCCAGGATCAGATGAGCCTGCTTCAGTTCGCCACCGAGGTGAGGGAACTGACGCCCTTCACGAACAAGCCGGCGCAGATCGATCGCGGCCTCAGCCAACTGCACTCCGATTGGGCCACAGCGCTCTACGACGCCATCGTTCTCGGCGCTGAGCGGCTCAGCTCGAAAGACGGCCGCAAGGTGCTGGTCGTAGTCTCCGACGGCGACGACACCGCCAAGAGCAGCACCTATGCCCAGGCGCTCGAGGCCGCTCTGCGCGACGAGGTCATGATCTACTCCATCATCGACGTCCCCATCGAGGCCAGCGCCGGCCGCGATCTGGGTGGTGAGCACGCGCTGATCACCCTCGCCGAGCAGACCGGCGGCAAGAGCTTCTACGTCGCGGAAGGCGGCCTCGACAAGGCCTTCGCCCAGGTCAGCGACGACCTGCGCACCCAGTACCTGATCGGCTACTACCCGCGCAACCAGGAGCCGGGAAGGACCTTCCACCGCATCGAAGTCAAAGTCCCCCGCGCCGCCGCGCAGGACTTTAACATCCGCCACAAAGCCGGCTACTACGGCGGCGCGCCGGCTATGAAGAACTGACGGCCGCGCAGATCACACTGCGCCCCTTGATCTCCGTTTCGAAAAGCGACCTGTCATCCTGAGCCTCTCAACTCGCGCGCTAAGTTACGGCTTAAATGAACGGCACGCGAGGATCGGGACAGCCCCGGAAACCCGCTAACTTGCTATCCCCGCGAAGCGGTGGCTGGATCCCGCTGAATAGCGGCGGCGATGCGGACAGCTTGCGTCCTGCCGAGGATGGGCTGCTAGGGAGTTGCCGGGGTCAGCACCGGGGCGCGCAGCGGGGTGGTCTCGATTTCAATGCGGGTGTCTTTGGAGAAGACGACGTCGCGGCCGGGACTGAGGAAGTTTTCGCAGACCGAGAGGGCGGCGGCGTAGTAGCCGATGCCGGCGGCCAGATTGCGGCTGCCGGCGGCAACGCCCACGATGCGGCCGACGAAGCCGAAGCCGTTGGAGGCAACGCCGGTCTGGGCGGTGAGGTTGCCGTCTCCGTCGAGGGCGCGGCCGGCGAGCACGGTGAGCAGGAGGGGAGCGATGGCGCTGGACTGGTTGCGGGGCGAGATGGTTCCTTCGGCATCGAGCGCCAGGCCCTGGGCACGCTCGGCGGTGGCGCCGGCCAGCGCACCCTGGACGGGCTGGATTGCGCCCTGCGGGAAGAGGACGCGCTGGAAGGTGAAACGGAGCTTGCCGTTGCGGCCCAAGGAGTGGGCGGGCTTTGCGGCGGTGACCTTGCCTTCCAGGACCGAATCCTGGGGGACGACAAGCTGGTTGTCCTTATCGAAGACCGGCTCGACGACCAGAGCCCGGACCGGATCTCCGGGCCTGGCAGTGGCGGAGGTCAAGGCGGCGGTGAGCAGGGCGTGGACGCTCCAGGTTCCCGGCTTCGCGCCCTGCGCAGGGGGGTCGGCGGGTCCGGTAGCAGCTTGCAGCGCGGGAGCAAGGGCCAGCGGCGTGAGGAGATCGAAGGACCAGGCGGTTTTGGCTTCGATGCGCTGGGGATGCCAGGGGAGCTGGTGATAGAGGAGTTGGAGCGCCCGATCGCCCAAGCCTGGCGCGGTGAACCAGGTGACGCGGTCGTGCAATTGAGCGGCGGCTTGCCGGAGAGAGCGGGAGACGAGGGAGCGATGTACGGTGGCGCCGGGGGCCGCGAGGTGCAGGACTGGCGAGCCGATAGTGGCGTCGCCGGTGGAAATTGGGACAGGGCCGTCGGGCAGGATTACTTCGTTGAATCGAACCTCGGCAATGCGGAAGGGAGTGAAGTCGCCGCGGAGCCGGGCGTGCCAGCGGGCTCTCTTGTCGGGCAGGAGGGAAATGACGGAGCCTCGCAGCGGAGTGCCCGCAGGCAGAGTCAAGTTGCCGTCGACAAAGACCGGAAAGAGAAGGACTCCTTCGACGGGCTGGTTGAGCTTCATGGGATAGTGGCGTTCGATCTGGACCTGGAGGTTGGTTCCCGGCGGAAGGATGGGGTCGGCAAGGGCCGGAGCGGCGGCGGGGTTGAATGGCGGAGAGGCAGGCGGTTTTGCGGGATCGGAGACGGGGCGATGCTCGAGGGTCTGGGCATGGAGCGCACAGCCGGCGAGGAGTCCGGCAGCCATCAGCCAGGAGATCGGGGCGGCATGGTTGGTCGTTCGCATGGGGAAGAGTCCTGTGGTTACATGGCCCAGTTGAGTGACGGGATCGAAGGGCAAAAGAAAGCGTTGCTCAGCTTTCGGGCTGGGGGCGGAGGGCGGCGACTTCGTGGGCAAGAGCGTCGATGCGGGCGAGCAGCTCGGCGTGGCGCTTGTCGTCTGCGGAGGGTTCGAATGCTTCCACGTAAAATATGCCGTTGGGCTCCAGCTCGCATTTGCGCACCTGGTGGAAGCCTTCAAAGCCCTGGCGGTGGACGACGGTGAGCAGCTCCTCGCAGGTGAGGGACTCGCGGCGCATGGCCTTCATGTCGATTTGGCCGTTGCGGATGAGAAGGGTGGCCCGGCCTTCGATGGCGCGTGTGAGTCTCCGGGAGCGGAACAGGACACGCACCACGAACCAGTTGATGGTGAGCAGGCCGAAGGCGCCGATGATGCCGCCGGTGACGGAGTTGTCGTCTCCGATGATGGCGTTCTGGACGGTGTTGGAGAGGGAGAGCAGCACTACGAGGTCAAAGGGGTTGAGCTGGGCCAGCTCGCGTTTGCCGAAGATGCGCAGCAGGACAACCAGGACCAGGTAGATGACGACCGGGCGGGCCAGCTTTTCCAGGATGGGAAGCGGCAGGTGGAACATGCTGTCGAGGATGGGGGCGAGGTGCATGCAGCGAGGATAACGGGCGACGGCGGAGTTTTCCAGCCGAAACGGTGCAGGGACTCGCGGGCGTCGCCGTGTTTTTCCCCGATGGATTGAATTGGTCGCGACCAGTAGAATGCCGTTAAGCAGAAGCAGACGGAATGGCGGCTCGATTTTGATTTTGGATGCTTGCGAGAGTAGGAGAATCGGCAAGGAACGAATGCCCGGCGGGGGATGGCGTTCGGTCCAAATAGGAGCGCTTGTCGTGGGAATGCTGGCCTGGCCGGCCGCGGCACAGCACGCCCAGTTTCAGATATACGGGCAGGAGCAGGGGCTGGAAAACCTGACGGTCCGTGGTGTTGGGACGGACGAGCAGGGATTTCTGTGGGCGGGCACCGAGGCCGGCCTTTTCCGCTGGGACGGCGCGAAGTTCATGCATGTGGGGGCCGAAGCCGGGGCCACGGAAGAGACGATTGCGCGGCTTTTCCGGAGTTCGACGGGGCACCTGTGGGTGAGTTCCGAACACGGGCTTTTCTATGAGGATGGGGGCAAGTTCCGGCAGGTAGCCGGCGGGGCCCATGTTCCGAACCTGGGCGCGCGGGGCACAATTGCGGAACTGGAGGGAGGGGAGATTGCTTACCTCTCCGGCGACAGGCTGAACTCAGTTCTGGAGCGACGCAACGCAGAGGGGCAGATGGGCTGGATAGTGGAGGATTTCGCCCAGGCACATGCCGGGTTTCCGGCTTCGCTTCTGGTGAATGGGCTGACGCAGGCCCGCGATGGGATCTGGCTGGGCTGCGATGCCGGGCTGTGCAAATGGCAGGGGGGACGGCTGACCCAGCTGGGAGGAGACCAGGGAATCCCCATGGACACCTATGACACCTTGCTGGCAATGGGCA